>Ga0155064_103_pt1 | contig 3574 bp, 3 predicted proteins | sample RifCSPhighO2_01_FD_106032 | JGI IMG/M metagenome (GOLD analysis project Ga0155064, IMG submission 106032) | Candidatus Roizmanbacteria bacterium RIFCSPHIGHO2_01_FULL_39_12c | reverse complement strand
TCCAGGATATGGTCATCTTGCCATCACCTTCGACGACGGCTACGCCGATATTCTGACCAAAGCCCTTCCGATTTTGGAAAGGACTGGTCTTACCGCCACAGTGTTTGTGCTAGGAAACTCCCGGGAAGCGGACCGCTCTCAAATGGAAAATTCTCTGAACTTTCTCTCGGATAACCAGATAAAAACCCTTTTCCAAAAAGGTTGGGAGATCGGCTATCACACCAATACCCACCCACAATTGTCAAAGATCACCAAAGAGAAACTCGACAGGGAAATTGTTTCCAGCAAATCGGTAGTGGAAAAACGCTTGGGGATAAAAATGCACTATTTTGCCTATCCCAAGGGCGTCTATTCCCCTATAATAAAATCTGCTGTTAAAAAAGCGGCATTTTCTCATGCCTTCACCGTAGATGGAGGTAGTTTTACGAATTCGGACCCTCTTATGCACAATCGAGTTGGAATAGAAGGCAATATCTCCATCACGCGATTTGAAGCAGCCGTTTCGCCTTTGGGGCTGTTCGTCGAAAAAATCTTTATGCGCCTCCTTCAAATCAAAGACCTAATTTGGCCCAATAAAATTTACATATGACACGAAAAATAAATCGCTTATTGGTCACGGTCTTTTTCACTTTGGTCATCCTTGGCCTTCTCCTGGTAGTTAAAGGGGACACGGGAGACCAAGGTATAAATTTTCAGACAGACCTATCCACCACGCTAGGTGGGCCGTTCGAGGGTTCAAATAGCACTTCCAGATATGCATTGGTTGTTGCCCTGGTTAAGAACCATACTTTCTTCTTTTCTACCGACCTAGCCAAGTTCGCCGCTCCCGATGTGGTTTATTATCAGGGAAAATATTTTTCCTTATTCACGCCTGGCGTTTCGCTCGTCGCCGCGCCGTTTTACTGGCTGGGACTAAAGTTCCAAGCACCTCAGATATTTGCATACAGCGTCAATCTGGTCTTTGCCGTCTTTAATCTGTGTCTGATTGCTTTAATTACCCGGAAACTGGGGGCTAATTGGCCAATCTATCTTCTATCGGGGTTTATTTTCACTTTTGCCACAAACGTCCTGCCCTATTCGCTTACACTCACACAACATCCCGGAACTACCACTATACTCTTACTTAGCCTGTTAATCACTTTCCGCGAACCAACATTTTCTACAAATATATCGTTGGGGATTCTCCTGGGAGCGGGGATCCTTTTTGACATACCCAACCTGTTACTGCTCTTACCCGTTGCGTTTTATACCTTAGGTCTTCATTTTTCCATAACCACAACCAGAAGCCGGTACAAAATCTCTTTCCGTCCGGTATTTATCGGCTTTATTCTCGGGATTCTCCCCCCAATTTTATTTTTTGCGTCATACAATTATCAGACCGCGGGATCCTATTTCAAAATTTCGCAGACAATCGGCAGAACCGAAAAAGTAACCGATGAAACGTCGGCCCAAATAGCCCAGGAACCAGTTCCCCATACCCCATTGGAACCCCAGAAACTTGCTCTCGATACCAGATCCCAGCTTAACGGACTGTATACGCTCTTAATTAGAAATGAACGGAGCTGGCTATATTATTCCCCCGTATTATTGGTAGGTGTGCTCGGCGTTGTACTTGCGAGCCGTGATCCCAAAATTGCCCGTTTCTCAATTCTATCCCTGAGCATTATCGCTGCTAACATCGTAACTTATTCCATGTTTGGTGATCCGTGGGGAGGTTGGTCATTTGGTCCCCGGTACTTAATTCCCTCGGCTGCCGTCCTTAGTGTCTTTTTAGGGTACGCCTTTATCAAATTGAAAGCTAATCTGGTCTTCTTCATCCTATTTTTATTACTCAGTTTATACAGCTTATATATCAGCTCGGTTGGAGCCATAACTACCGTCTTGATTCCGCCAAAAATTGAAGCCGAAACTTTATCGACACCCATTCCCTATACCTATGAATATAATTTCCAACTGATCAAAAAAAACTTTTCGGGTTCGCTGTTTTACAATACCTATTTGAAAAGCCTTCTCTCATCAGTCAGCTACCTTAATTATTACGTCACGGGACTGTACATTGTGACAGTTTCTCTGGCTGTTTTGGGTTTGCAACCGTATGACCGCCATTAATAACAATTCAACCATTGGTATAACCAGTTGTTATGGAAAAAGGCAGATACTGGAAACAGTAAAATCTATCAGGAGCTCGGAGGATGGGCAGTTATTCAGAATAATAATAATTGCCGATAGTGTTCCGGTTCCATCCGATGTTAAAAAACAGCTCAAAAATTTCAGCGTTGAGCTTATCGAAAATCCATACAAAAGCAGCGCTTTCGCCAAACAGAAGCAAATAATCGAGAGATGTCAGGACGAGATACTAATTCTCACCCAGGACGACGTCCTCTTCCCCCCTCGAACTTTAACGGAAGTAATTAAGACTTTTACACGTAATCCAGAGGTAACTTTTGTGGGGGTCAAAAATGAACCCCTAAAACCGGAAAATCTCTTTGAATCCGGCGTTAATACGGGAACAAACTTATTGAACAGAATAGCCGGATACTGGAATAAGGGAAACAACTACTTAGCCTGCTTAGGTAGGCTTATGGCATTTAGAACGGCTTGGCTAAAGGAGCTGGAAGTAGAGTCCGAGTCTGTTTCTCTGGACGCCTATCTGTACTTTGAAAACAAAAAATCCGGCGGTGAATACAAGTGCCTCTGGCAAGCGCCCCTTTATTTCAGAAATCCTCAAAACATACAGGAACACATCAGAAAGAGCAGCCGGTTTCAACATTCACGATTGGAGATGGCCAGTTACCATCGGTTTGATAAGTTGGAGAAAGAGTACGCGGTTCCAACTCGGGCCGTAATAAGAGCCGGTATTGAAGAGTTAGTAAAAAATCCGGTCGGGCTTCTAGCTTACATCTGGATTTTTTCTTTTACCCGCCTTTTTGCCATCAGACCGGAACTTTGTCTTTTTGCCAACTGGCAAGTGGATTTGTCGACCAAAAAGATCAGTTTTAAGCCAATCTCTTTGCCGGAAAAATGAAAATCTCTTTTAATATCACCATTAGACCTTTTCGGGATTTCATCAACCGGTATGCCTTTCGGTTCTTAACGGCATTACTCATGGTCTTTTCCGTTGTCTTTTTTCTCAACTATTATTTTAACGGCCAGGGACTGGCCTACAACGACGCCCGGTCGCATTTGGATATTGGCAGACGTGTTGTTGAAAGTCTTAAACCTGGTTTGGCCCAGCTAGGTTCCGTCTGGCTGCCTCTCACCCATCTCCTCATGGTTCCGACGGTTTGGAACGATTTTATGTGGCATTCCGGTCTGTCCGGCGCCATCCAGTCTATGGCCGGTTTTGTGGCTGCCGGCCTGTTGATTTACAAAATTTTGGAAAAGCTGAATGTGGGTATTTTGGGCCGGCTCACCGGTGTGGCCGTTTTCGTCGCCAACCTCAACGTCTTGTATCTGCAATCCACCGCCATGACTGAGCTGCCGCTTCTAGCCACAATGACCGCCGGCTGCTATTACCTCATCAAATGGCACCACTCGGATAACATTCTGGACGTTATCAAATCTGCCTTCTGGA
>Ga0155064_138_pt3 | contig 3961 bp, 4 predicted proteins | sample RifCSPhighO2_01_FD_106032 | JGI IMG/M metagenome (GOLD analysis project Ga0155064, IMG submission 106032) | Candidatus Roizmanbacteria bacterium RIFCSPHIGHO2_01_FULL_39_12c | reverse complement strand
CAACAACGGTCTGTAGCCGTATATTTGTTCGAGATATTTTATCTCATTAAACTTTAGCCAAAAAACAGCCAGTCGCTGCTCGCTTCTTGATCCGAAACGATGTAGATTTTTCTCGGAATTATCTACTTCACTGATTTGAAAATCGTCCTTTTGAGGACCTATCATCGTCTTTTTTATCCTTCTTTCCAGATCAAAATACTCTTCAAGTTTTTTCTTATTAAATACGTTTTTTAGATAGCTGATCGAAAAGGATTTACTGTCGATTTTATTATTCTTATTTAGAAAATCCAGATATGACTGTCTTTTTTCAACTAAATAAATCGCTTGTTTTTCCAGGTAATCATCCCAATAAATCAACTCGTCCTCAAAGCCCTGTTCGTATTTGAATCTTTCTAAAATTTTATTTCTCTTCCTTAAAGCTTGTTCGTAATTATTTAAGTGTTTCTTATAGAGATAGTTTGTGGAGCTAAGAAGTGTATTAAAATATTTTCTCCTCTTATCCGGTGACCCGGTCATAATCTCAATCTGCTCCGGGGAAAACAACACCACTTTGGTTACCTCTTCCTGATATTGGTACTGTCTCTTCTTAACCCCGTTAATGCTGAAAACCTTCCTTACTGTCGAGTCGGATTTATTAAAATCAACCCGGAACTCAAAATTACTGTCTGTGCTTATATATTCTGCTTGAATATTGGCTATATTTTCGGCAAATTTTATTAATTCCTCTTCTCTGCTTTCTCTAAATCCTACGCTCTGCGAAGTCAAATATACTGCTTCCAATAGATTAGTCTTGCCTCGAGCGTTTTCACCAATAATTATGGTAAGAAATGGATTGAAATTAAATTTTTCCTCCCCAAAATTACGGAAGTTTTTTAAGTGAATCTTTTTTAAAAGCATAGAAATTGTACGGATCTACAGATTAAATTCGGATGATGCGGATATCCGGACACCTCTCCTGTTTCCCCTTCTTAATAAGGAGGGGATTAAGGGATTGTTATTATCCGCATGTCCGTGGCATCCGCATAAAAATCCGCAACATTCGTATTATATTATGTTACAATATCAATAATGCCTCAAAAGGAAACGCTTACTTACAAAAGAGTCCTGCTCAAGATATCGGGCTCACCATTTGGCAGCGACAAAAAAAGTATTGACTTTCATAACGTTGGTAAAATCGCCCAAATCATAAAAAATGTCCACTTTAAAACCGGGGTTGAGATAGCGGTTGTAATTGGCGCCGGCAACATTTTCCGGGGTCGAGAAATTGAAGGTACCAAGGTAGATCATGTTGTAGCCGACCAGATCGGGATGCTTGGAACAATCGTCAACGCGCTGGCTCTTCAAGAGGAATTGGAGCGACTGGGAGATATAACCAGAGTTCTCTCATCAATTGATATCCCTCCTCTTTGTGAACAGTTTATAAGAAGAAGGGCTTTAAGACACATGGAAAAAGGTAGAGTGGTTATTTTAGCCGGTGGGACAGGTAATCCCTACTTTACCACTGACTCGGCAGCGGCTCTTCGGGCAATCGAACTTAAATGCGACATCTTACTTAAAGCATCAGACGTCGACTCAATTTATGATAGGGATCCGGATAAATATCCTGACGCCAAGAAGTTGGAACGTGTAGATTATCAAACGGCACTTGAGGAAGGATATAAGATCATGGATAATACTTCTTTTGCTCTCTGTCAGAGCCGAAAAATGCCAATTATTGTCTTTAACTTCAATAAACCGGAAAACCTGGAAAAGATTATCAGGGGCGAAAAAATAGGCACTTTTGTCTCAGATGATTCCTCCGCCTAAACCAAAGATTGAGCTTATGAGCCTTACGACGGCAAAAGAGAGAAGGAGTAAAACCAAACCAATCACTCCGGTTGTTAATTTGGCTTGAGCAGATTTTACTCTCTCCGGATTTCCTTGCGACATCATAAAATCATAACCTCCCCAAATAAATACCAAGAGTAATATTACCGCAGCCAGAGGGATCAAGAATTGAACCACTCTGTTGACTAAATCCCCTATCGTATTAATCCCTTTAGGTCCGGTTGGCAGCGGGCCGTCAATGCATTGACCCCCGATACAAATTTTTTGTGCTAGGTAGTTAGACATGTGTGACGGGGAAATTTGTCGATTGCTTTTGGGTACCGTTGAGCTGATTATTTTGAGGTGTCGCTTGACCTGGGGCTTCCTCTTTTATTTCTTTTCCGTCTATGCTTGCTTCTTTATTATCTGATCTTTCTGCCAAATTTTCCGCTTCTTTCTCTTCAACCACTTCCTGAACCTTTGTTGAGGCGCATTTGCTACAGATAGGCGTTGAATTCTTGACGACTGCTGTGTCGAATTTATTACCACAGGTTTCGCAAAACAAATGTTTGCTGTTTTGTTTTTTGAGCGAATCTTCAGCTACCAGCTCTACTTTTTCGATATTAAAAATAAAGCTCTCGCCGTCAAAATCAACCTGTATTTGATTACCCTCCACAACTTTCTTCTCGATTATGAAGGTTGAGATTGGATTTTCGATAAGCTTCTGTATGGCTCTGCGCAATGGTCTGGCTCCATAGATGGGATCAAATCCCTCACGCACGATCTCTTTTACCGCAGCTTCCGTATAGATAAAACCGATATCCTGTTCCTCCAATAGCTTTGCCACTCCCTTGAGCTGTAATTTGACAATCTCTATCATATGAACAAACTTCAATGGCTCGAAAATTATGACCTCATCGAATCTGTTCAAAAGCTCCGGCCTGAAAAACTTACGAAGTTCCCCGGTTACTCTACTTTTTATCTGATCGTACTTCTTTTTGTCAATCTCCTCATCTACCTTTTTCTTTTCTGCCAACTCTTTCTCAAGCGGAAAATCTTTCCCAAAATATTCCGATAACGTCTGGGTCTGCCAAATCTTATTTCCAGACTGCCTGAACCAAACCGTGTCTCCAACGATAATTATTTCCTTATTGGCTGGCGAAAAAGTATGTATATCCCAGTAAGCCGTAGGAAATACCTTCTCGGACTTCTTCTCTTTTTTTGAATCGGCTTGTTGTTCTGGTTCCTCTGTTTTTTTAACCGAAACTGCTGGATTCTGACCGGCTCCGTTTTGCTCTTTATTTTCTGGTTTAGGAATCTCTTCGGTTTTTATCTCCTCAATCTGGGTTCCGGCAAAATAATCTTTAAGATAACCGGTCTGCCAGTCATTCATATCCTCTTTTCTTACCCAATATCTGTCTTTGTAAGTCGCAATCTCGCGCTCATCTGGACTAAAGGTATGAGTTTTAAGTCTGGCGGTAGGCAACTGTTCATCCGGCGCATCAGGAAACGCGTTTACCACAACGCCATTTTTGAAATAATCGATCAGCGTGGTTGCTTTCCAGTTTTTGGCCGTAGTTGAGGTTCTGATAAAGGTCTTGTCCGCTTTCGTTAATACCTCAACTCCCTTGGCGGAAATCGCGTGAGTGCCAAACCCTTGCACCGGAAATCCTTTTTCTTCGCCCGGCTTAACCCCGGTTTTATCTTCTTCCTGATCATTCTGTGCAGTTTTTTCTATCTCTTGCCCGGCAAAATAATCAAGAAGCATTCCCTCTTTCCATTCTCCTGAGAAGTCGGTTGGCTGAAGACTGACATCTGAAGACTGATTTTCTGATTTATCAGATGTTCCGTTTTCTGTCCTCTGATTTATCCGATCTCGTTCAAAATACTTGGTTCCAATTGTCAAAATTTCTCTACCTCTGGGAGAAAAAGTATAGGTCGATAGAACCGGAGGCTCCTCAATCTCCATCTTTCCGGTTTTTAACAGCTCGTCTTGAATCATCTTGGTTCCGATATTTGAAGTACAGATCACCACCGTGTTTTTAAAGGAAATAACATGTCCTTTGTTATCGGTAAGCCTGCCGTCATCCAATATCTGAAGCAGAATGTTAAATATGTCGGGGTGAGCTTTCTCAACCTCGTCAAAAAGCACTAC
>Ga0155064_118_pt1 | contig 8374 bp, 6 predicted proteins | sample RifCSPhighO2_01_FD_106032 | JGI IMG/M metagenome (GOLD analysis project Ga0155064, IMG submission 106032) | Candidatus Roizmanbacteria bacterium RIFCSPHIGHO2_01_FULL_39_12c | reverse complement strand
AAGAAGCTCCCAAGCGTTTGGCTGTTCGCCAATTAAAAGGGCACGCGAGCTGGGTTCAGACCGTCGTGAGACAGGTTGGTCTCTATCTGTTGCAGGCGTAAGTATTTGAGGGGAGTTGTCCTTTGTACGAGAGGATCAGGATGAACAAACCTCTGGTCTACCGGCTTTACCACCAGGTGAATCGCCGGGTAGCTATGTTTGGAAGGGATAAGCGCTGAAAGCATCTAAGCACGAAGCCCACCCCAAGATTAGATACTATGATCTCGTCGAAGACTACGACGTTGATAGGCTCTAGGTGTAAGCACCGTAAGGTGTTTAGCCGAGGAGTACTAAAGATCGCCGACCATCCCCATGCTGACATATGTGCGCAGCACACAACTAAAAACTAACAACCAGCAACAAAGAAACGTATAAACCAGAACTCAAAATCTAAAACCCAGCGGTTTGGATTCCGAGTTTAAAGTTTACTGGTTTTTTGAGTTGCAGTTAGTTACTGGTTGCGCGCTGCGCGAAGATACTAAAAACTTTTTGTAGAAAATAAATTGATTTACCAAGACAAAGTCCTTATTGTGATTTTGGCTTGATTTTGGTAGAATAATATTAATAAGAATATTATTTAAAAGTCGCATTTTTGGGTGGCTAAATATTAAAATATGCACGAAGATCCATCGGAATTAAATAGAAAACTAGACCAAGTTGAAATTGAACAAAGCGCCGAACAAGCAGATAGACTTTCTCATGAAGATGAGATATTGCGAATGACTGAAGAAGTGACTCGCATCAAAAGTGGGATTCGATATCTTATAGGGAGGCTTACTCCAGAAGATAAAGTGAGACTTGAGGATTTATACAAGCAATTAGACATGGAGTTTGAAAAAATAATAGATAAAAAACCATCATCTTAATTTTTTTCAAATCCTCCTTTGCCCGCCATAGTTTTGACGAAGGTGGGCTCCCATTCCGAACCCCGTACCAAAATTGCGTATAGTGATTTCTCGGTGATTTAGCCGCGTAGGCCCCACCTCTTCCCATTCCGAACAGAGAAGTGAAAATACGCGGCCTCGATGATACTCTAAAGGGAAAGTAGAGTTCGCCGGGAATTCATTGGATACAATTTTGGTACGGGGCGCAGCAGAGAAGCATGCCCCGTACTAATCCTTGCTTTAGTGCGGGGTGAAAATACATGGCCTCGATGATACTCTAAAGGGAAAGCATGCCCCGTGGCCATCCGCGGCTTTACGGGGTAGAGTTTGCTGGGCCAAAAATTTTGTGCGGAGACAGAGAAGCATGCCCCGTGAGCGCATAGCGCTTCTACGGGGTGAAACAGCTTGACCTCAATAGCACTCCCTGCGATACGATTAATCGTATCGCAGGGAGTGAGATCATAGACTTATATTATGTATATGCGGGGTTTGCTTGGATTCCCTCCTGCAGTGGGCAATCAAAACTTCGAGCAGATTTTTGTTTTTTTATATATTTTCTTATATTATTAGATGTATGAATCCCTCACATAATCGGGAAGGTTTCAGCAACATCATATTACTTACAGGTTTGTCCGAACTGTTCCAAAAGCCAAAGGTCAAAATTTATAAGCCAAGACTGCGGTTGCGACTGTGGCCTTGGTTATGTGAGGGATGAATCCAGACTCACGACGGCTCGCCAAACAGTTTGCCTACGGTATTTTTTTCTGTATTTTTTGGGCGGCAATAATTTGGGGCGGCTATAAGACTTTTTTCGCGGTCCCGCCCAGCTGTTTTGACAATAAGCAGAACCAAAATGAAGCTGGCGTGGATTGTGGGGGAGTCTGTCCCGATTGCGCCCTGCGAGCATTAAGACCAGTTGAAGTTGTTAGCCAAAGATATTTCCTATTGAATGATAATCCCACTCTGCTTTTAGAAGTAAGAAATCCAAATCCTCTCTATGGCGCGGTCAAGTTACCGTATGTTGTTGAAATAAGAGACATGAATACATCAAATAAGAATTTGCAATCAGTTAACGGTGAAACGTTTATATATCCAGGCGAAAATAAATACACAATAATAGACTTGCCTGGCCTTACGGCAGACTCAAATGCAGAAATTGTTTTTGGAACCCCGACTTGGGAGGGAGCCGTCGAGTTTTCAAGTCCCAAAATAACTTTCCGCGGGGTAACGAGTAAGCTTGAGGGCAATGGCAATATTTTCATCTCTGGTGTGCTTCAAAATAACGAAACTTTGCTTTTTCCCAGGGTTATCATCAACGCTTTATTTTTCGACGGTAATTATAATGTCATAGGAGTTTCTAAAACAGAAATTCAGGATATTCTGGCCTTTGAAGAACGTTATTTCCAAATTGAGCATCCGCAACTGCCGAATCTTGATCTTGCGAAAACGCGGCTTTTCTTTGAGGCCAATAGACCATAAACTAACTTATAACTAACAACTTATGACTTATAACGACAGATGTTTTTTTATTCTTGAAAAGTCATTGGTTATAAGTTATTAGTCATAAGTCATTATGAAATACGTTTCCTTACCGCTCCTTCTGCCGGTACTTTTTCTTTCAACTTGCAGTCTCTTAATTCTTTCAAGTATTGGGGGGCGTCCTTTTCTTTTTCAAAGTATCTGGATTATGGTTGGTTGCGGATTTTTAGTTGTCTTTTCTTTTTTTAATTGGCGGCCATTCATGAATTACCAGTGGTTTGTGGGTGGAATTTACGCTATGGCCGTGTTGTTGCTTATCGTTACCTATTTTTTAGCGCCTACGATTCGAGGCGTTAGGGCATGGATCGTATTTGGCTCATTTTTCATACAGACATCGGAATTCATGAAAGCCGGCTTAATTTTTTTCTTTTCTCTTGGTGGCACTGCCCATAGGTTTGGTATTGATTCAGCCGGACTTGGGTTCGGCAATTGTGCTCGGTGGATTGTGGTTTAGCCTTCTCGTGCTCTCTGGATTACGATTGCGGCATTTTTTAACTTTCATTGCCATTTTTTTATTAGTTGGATTTTTGAGTTGGAATTACTTTCTGGCTTCATACCAAAAGGAACGGATTATCGGCGTTTTTAATCCGACGCACGATCAGTTAGGCGTAAATTACAATCTTATTCAGTCTAAGATTGCTATCGGCTCAGCTGGTTTATGGGGTAAGGGCTACGGACAGGGAACGCAGACCCAGCTTGGTTTTTTACCGCAAGCTAACGCTGATTTTGTTTTGGCGGCTTTTATAGAAGAGTGGGGCGTAGTTGGCGGTTTTCTTGTAATTGCCGCTTTTCTTTATCTTATTTTTACTATTTTAAAAATCGGGATACTGGCCGAGGCCAATTTTGAAAAATTCATCTGTCTCGGCACCGCCACTGTTATGAGTTTTCATTTTGTGATCAATACGGCTTCCGTCATAGGTTTTTTTCCGGTCGTCGGCATTCCGTTTCCGTTTTTAAGTTATGGCGGGTCGAGTTTATTAACTAATTTTTTTCTTTTAAGCATTGTTTATTCGATAGACAGGCACCGTTACCAGTTTTAAGTATGTTACCGGCATATTTCACAAAATATCGAATTGTTGTTGGCGCTGCCGCATCTTTTATGGTCCTTGCCAGCATTGTTTTATTTATTATTTTTCTTCAGCCGGTGTTAAAGAGTGACGTTTCTCCCAAAGAGGTAACCATCGGGCGCGGTGATGGCTTGGGAGAAATTGCCACTCAACTTAAAGGTGAGAATCTTATCCAATCTAACCTCGTTTTTCAGCTTTTCGCCTTAGTAACTCTCCGCGCACATCTTTTGAAGCCAGGGAACTATGTTTTTTCACGAGCTATAAGTACGCCAGAGATTGTTCGTCAATTAGTTTTGGGTGGCAGAGATGAGGTAGTAGTCGTGATTCCTGAGGGCTTTAGCGCAAGAGAGATTGATATGTTGCTTAGTAAGGAGGGGATAATCAAGAAGGGCGAGCTAATTTCAATTGCTCTGAAGAAAAAACTAGAGGGCTATCTTTTTCCCGATACCTATCTGTTCTATCGAGGTTCTGAAGTAAATATGGTTCTCATTAAATTTTCGGAAACATTTAAAGAAAAAGTTGAACCTCTTCTTGGCACTGAAAAAAATGCTTTAGAAACTCTTATTCTCGCCTCTCTTATTGAGAAAGAAGTGCCTAATTCTGATGACAGAAAAATTGTCGCGGGCATATTACTTAAGAGACTTGCCTCCGACTGGCCGCTTCAGGTCGACGCCAGTATTTGCTACCTAAAACCCGGAAAATGTTATCCACTTATTCCCCTTGACTTTAAAATTGATTCGCCCTACAATACCTATTTGTATAAAGGTTTGCCGATAGCTCCCATCGCCAATCCGGGCATTGATGCTATTATCGCCGTGTTGCATCCCGAGAAAAGTTCCTACTGGTTTTATTTAAGCGATTCCAAAACCGGTAAGACTTTTTTTGCAAAAACGCTTGAGGAGCATAATAAAAATAAGACCCGCGTCTTATTAAATCCATAAGATGGCGAGATGCCTCGCAGTCAGATAGACGGGGTTGACAAGAATATATAGTATCGTGCACAATACTAAATAATAAGCAATTATAGATGCAAATAAAACCGCTAAGGAGGGTTCTTTCATTTGCGTTTCTGTTTTGTGTGCGGTTATGATTCAGTCAATCGTTTTTGTCAAGCTTTATCATCGGTAAGAAAGGATGAGGAAATAAGGGAGCCATTTTTTAGATAATTCTTTTTATTATTAAATTCCAAGTTTTTATCAGGAATAAAATTACCCAATGAGACAAAAACTACTGGTTAAGATTTTTTCTCATCGACCCGAGGCGCTTATCAATCAGCCGAATCTTACCGAGATTCAAACTAACTCTTATAAATGGTTTCTTTTAAAAGGACTCAAGGAACTTTTTGAAGAAATTTCTCCTATTAAAGATTATACCGGTAAAGAGTATGATCTTTATTTTGAAGAGTTTCGTTTTGACGAGCCCAAATATGACGAAGTCGTTTCGCTCGAAAAAGATTTAACCTATGAAGCCGCGCTTCGCGCGACACTTCGTCTCGAGGATAAGAAAACCAATAAATCAAAAAGTCAGGACGTCTACATCGGTGATTTTCCGCTTATGACCGAGAGAGGGACGTTTATCATAAACGGCGTCGAACGCGTTGTAGTTTCGCAGCTTATCCGTTCTTCCGGGGTTTATTTTGGCGCTACTATGTTCCGCGGTAAGAAGCTTTTTGGAGGTAAGCTTATCCCTAATCGTGGCGCTTGGCTCGAGTTTGAGACGGATGCCGATGGTTTTATTGGCGTAAAAATAGATCGCCGAAGAAAAGCGCCTATTAGCGATCTTGTCCGTATTTTTGCCTCGATGGAAGGGAAAGAAATCTCAAATGAAGAAATACTTAAACTCTTTTCCGACATAGACACCGGACCGACAAAGCATATGGCGGCAACGCTAAAAAAAGATTCGGCAAAATCAACCGAAGATGCTTATCTAGAAATCTACAAGCGGCTACGTCCCGGAGATTTAGCTACGCCCGAAAATGCCAAATCGTTAATTGATGCCATGTTTCAGCGCTTTGACCGTTATGATCTTTCGCTGGTAGGACGCTTTAAATTGAATCAGCGAGTGGGTATAAAAAGCACCTCGCGTCTCTTAAAGCTCGAAGATTTGGTTTGTATCATAAAAGAGATTATTCGTTTGAATAACGATCCTAAAGCCGAATCTGACGATATTGATCATCTGGGCAATCGTCGTATCCGACCAGTGGGGGAACTTTTACAAAATAAAATGCGGATTGGTTTCGCACGCCTTCGGAGAGTTATTCAAGACAGAATGTCTACCCTAGAGCAAGAAAATTTCACGCCGGGTGCGCTTGTAAACGCGCGGCCCTTGATTGCTATTGTAAAAGATTTTTTTGCTTCATCACAGCTCTCCCAGTTTATGGATCAGATTAACCCCTTATCCGAAATTGAACACAAGCGGAGACTTTCGGCTATGGGCCCAGGTGGTCTTAAAAGAGAGCGAGCCGGCTTTGAGGTGCGAGATGTGCACAGTTCGCATTATGGAAGAATTTGCCCGATCCACACTCCCGAAGGAGCTAACATTGGTTTGGTAAATCATCTGGCTGGCTTCGCGCGCCTGAATGAATTGGGATTTTTGGAGACTCCTTATGTGAAAGTAAAACATGGTAAGCTAACCCATGAAACTGTTTGGTTAAATGCGCTGGATGAAGAAAAATATAAAATTGCTCACGGCGGTACGCGCCTCAAAGGAGACAAGATTGACGAAGAGATTGTGGAAGCTAGAATCAAGGGTGAGCCCGGTGTATGTAAGCCAGAAGAAGTTGATTTTATCGATGTCTCGCCACAGCAATTTATAAGTGTTGCTACTTCGCTTATTCCGTTTCTCCGCCACGACGATGCCACTCGTGCCTTGATGGGTTCGAATATGCAAAAACAAGCAGTGGCATCAATTAAGCCACAGGCGCCATATGTCGGTACGGGCGTCGAAGAAAAAGCTGCGCACGATTCCGGCTATTTGATTACGGCCGAAGAAGATGGCGAGGTAACTTCAGTGGATGCTAATGGCATAAAGATAAAATATAAGAAATCAGGTCCAAAGTCCTACGTCCTTACTAAGTTTAAGAGGTCTAACCAGGCAACTTCTATTTCCCAGCGGCCGCTTTTTGCTAAGGGTGAAACGTTTAAAAAGGGTAACATCTTAGCTGATGGACCAGCCATGGATAATGGTATTTTAAGTCTGGGACAAAATTTGCTGGTAGCGTTTGTGCCGTGGGAGGGAGCAAATTTTGAAGATGCGATTATTTTATCTGAAAGAGTGGCTCAAAATGACAATTTCACCTCGATTCATATAGAAGATTTTTATTGTGATATCCGCGATACCAAGCTTGGTCCCGAAATGAAAACGCCGGATATCCCGAATGTCTCCGAAGAAAAACTCAAAAATCTTGACGAAGAGGGCATCGTGCGCATTGGCGCCGAGGTTCGCTCCGGCGATATTCTTGTCGGTAAAATTTCTCCGAAGGGCGAGACGGAGCTTACTTCCGAAGAACGGCTTTTGCGCGCGATTTTCGGTGAGAAAGCTCGTGATGTAAAAGACACCTCGCTTACTATGCCGCACGGCAAGTACGGCCGTATCGTAGGCATTAAGATATTTTCACGCGAACACGGAGACAAGCTTGAGGCTGGCGTGATTCAGCGGATTCAAATTGAGGTAGCCCAACTTCGGCGTGTGCGCGCGGGCGACAAGCTTGCCGGCCGCCACGGCAATAAGGGCGTAATTTCACAAGTGCGTCCTGTTGAAGACATGCCGTATCTCGAAGATGGTACGCCAGTTGACATAATTTTGAACCCACTAGGAGTCGCTTCCCGTATGAATATCGGCCAAATTTTAGAGACTCATTTAGGCTGGGCGGCGAAGACATTGGGCTTTAGAGCTGTTACTCCTGCCCTGGCGGGCGCCACCGAAGAGCAGATTCGGGAGGAACTAAAACGCGCGGGACTTCCCGAAGACGGCAAAGTTAAACTTTTTGATGGCAGAACTGGGCAGACATTTGATCGTCCCGTAATGGTTGGCCAGATTTATATGATGAAATTAAATCATTTGGTGGAGGATAAAATTCACATGCGTTCAATTGGTCCGTATTCTTTAATCACTCAACAACCATTGGGCGGAAAAGCACAATTCGGCGGACAGCGTTTTGGAGAAATGGAAGTGTGGGCGCTCGAGGGTTATGGCGCGGCCTATACTTTGCAGGAGATGCTCACCATAAAGTCAGATGACATAGTAGGAAGATCCTCGGCTTATGAATCTATTATCAGAAACGAAGAGATTAAGGCGCCGAATATTCCAGCTTCCTTCAATGTTCTTGTAAATGAACTGAAGTCATTAGGTTTCAGCGTCGAATTAGTAGATGAAACACGGGAACCGGTTAAAGAATAATTTCTCTTAACTAATTTTATGAATCACGTTAGAAAATCAAAAACTATGTCAATAGATATAATAGATATAAAAAATTTTTTATGCCGAAACCACGCGTATTTTTGTCGAAATGCGTTCTTATTAATTTTCTAACGGGATGAACACTGGCTTTAGCTCAATACGGTTAAAAATTGCCTCACCTGAGGATATTTTACGTTGGTCTTTTGGCGAGGTTATCAAGCCGGAAACAATTAACTATCGCACTCAAAGACCGGAAAAAGACGGGCTCTTTTCTGAAAGAATTTTCGGTCCTACTAAAGACTGGGAATGTTATTGCGGTAACTACAAGCGAGTACGTTACAAAGGAGTTATTTGCGATAAATGCGGCGTCGAGGTTACTCGCTCCATTGTTCGTCGTGAACGTATGGGTCATATTACTCTCGCGGCTTCTGTCTGTCATATTTGGTT
>Ga0155064_126_pt1 | contig 9960 bp, 9 predicted proteins | sample RifCSPhighO2_01_FD_106032 | JGI IMG/M metagenome (GOLD analysis project Ga0155064, IMG submission 106032) | Candidatus Roizmanbacteria bacterium RIFCSPHIGHO2_01_FULL_39_12c | reverse complement strand
TCTATTTTCAGCCAACCTCATGCTCTTTGCCTCAATCTATTATGTGGGCAGGAGCATGCCTCATGAGCTTTATACAATTAGCGTCTTTTTTTTCTTTAATCTCTTTTTACTCATCGCCCAAGTCTTGCGAAAATTTTCTTCCTCTAAATTAACTTTGACGATTGCTTTTATCCTTTTTATTCTACTTATCGCCTATCCTGCTTGGCAAAGAAAAGATTTTCTCTCAGCCAAACTAATTAATAAATATGAAAGGATTAAACAGGGCAAGATTTTTTCAGCCGATTTCGATAAATCTCTGATCCATGCATACTCGAAGGAAACCGCTATGATCAAAAACCAAATCAAAGAAATAAAAACCATCATCATATCCGCCGATGAAACTTTCCTCTTTTACTTAACCAAGAAAAAAAATCTACTGTCTGTCAATCCTGTAGTCGGCAATATTTATAGCAAATCTGAAATGGACAATTTAATTAATTCTCTAGGCTCAAATTGTCCTCACGGGATAGCTGTGGACTGTTCCTTGGTTGGAAAATGTCCATCCTACGAGACCTTCTCCGTCGGCGATCCGATAATTTTGTCTACGCTCCTGCAAAGAATACAAGCTGCATGTCAAATAATATATCAACCGACAGTTTGTACTGATAAAATTTGTATTATAAGCAAACCATGAGAAACGTAATATTCCTTACCCTCACCTTCGCAATAACCCTTTTTATTTTTTTTAGCTTTCGTCCGGTTAAAATTATTGATCATCAGAAGTCTGAAGTAATCTGCCACAAGAATAATATTGCCTACAATCTTGGTCCTAATTTGATAATTGCGTTAAATGATAAACTAGACCCTGTCACTGATAGTAAAATCAAAAAACTTTGCGAATATTCTATTATCAATGACACAAATAATATTTACCAAATTCCCGACAGTCCCAACTATTCAGTTTCTGCAGTTTACAAACAAGCGGGAAGTTGGACAGATGCAATTCTTCTCGGTATTACCGTTTTTATCCTGTTGTATGTTATTTTTAATGGAGCGGTTCAATTTAAATTTACTACCTATTTATTCGCATTTCCATTAAGTTTATTGATTTTTATTATTTTTCTGCTTAATGTAGCTAAACAGATTTACTGTCAACGGCTGACAGGCTCAACCTTAAATAATTTCAGAATTTCAGCATACGGATTTGGCTCGCAAAGATTGCAACAAGAGGAAATATTGCTAAAAGAAGCCCTGATTGATAATCTTAAACAATGCAAAAATCAATAAAGTTCATTGCAATTTAAAAATATTTATGAAAGTTTTTCGCCTGTTACTGTATGCGGTTTTGCTGACTATTGCTTTTGCAGTTTTTTATATCTTCAGACCATACGCTTATCTTGACAATGCCAAATCAATAATCATGTGTGACAAAGGCAACCGTACTTTTGAGGTTGGTTGGAACTTTATTTACTCTTTTGACGGTAAACTTGATCCCTTCAACGACGCCAAAGCCAGAAAGCTCTGTGAACATAATGTGATTAAAGACTATAACAATACAATGCAGACTCCCGTTAAAGTCAATTACAGATTCGAACCGAAGTATATTCAAGAATCCAGTTGGACTGATGCTGTCTTGATGTTTTTTGCGACAATCGTCTTTGGTGCAATTATTATTGAAGTGCTAAATAATATCATAAATTCAAAACCAAAAAAAGAGGAGTTTGAGTTGAAATTTTACAAAAATAAGAATTCGCTGTTAGGTTTTTTCTTATTTCTGATACTTGCTATCGTTCTATTCTTTTTTCTTCTTAAAAAACCCTCTGTCCAAATCTATTGCAACAGCCAAGTCGCCAGAAAGGTAAATAATTTCAAACGGATCATCTTTAAATACGGTGTTTTTCCGATTCCCGAAGAAGAAAAACACATCAACTCTGTAATTCCCAAACTCTACCGTTCCTGCCTGGAAAATGAAGGATTTTAGCAAAATTTGCAGATATTTAGACTGTCACCACGGCCCAATATTAACCTGCCAGGTTCATTTCGGATTGGCCCGGTCAGCTGAAAACTCGTGTTTTAAGCCAGTAATTAGCGGTTTCTCTCATCAATCTGAAGATAGTTTTCCAGGTTGAAGTCGATCTTCCTCCGTAGCGCGTATAGTCAATAACCGGAACCTCAACGACGGGAATCCTCATAAGTTTGGCTTTTTCCAAAAGCTCCGGGTCGATCATACTGTCGGTGAATCTAAGCTTTAGCTTTTCATAAGTTTTTCGGCTGAACAGGTTGGGATTGCCGTTGATATCACGGTTGGAAAGCCGAAAGACTATCCGCCAGAATATATTATAGAAAAGTGACCCTATTCTTCTTTTTTCATTTTCCCTGCTCATTCTGACGCCGTGTACAATTACTCCGTCGTCGATCTGAAAATGTCTAAGCATCCTGAGCAAATCAGGCGTGTGTATCCGCGCGCAGTTTAAGTAGCATAGGTATTTGCCTTGGGATTTTTTTAATCCCTGCAGGATCCCCAAGCCGTAACCGCTATCACTTAACATATAACTCTTAACGTCTGGCAACTTTTTACTCACTTCCCGACAGATCTTATAACTTCTGTCATTGCTGCCGTTCACCACAGCAATGAGTTCAAAGGAAAATCCTCGCCTTGTCAGCTCCCGATGATAAGTTCTTATAACTTTGCCTATATGATCCTCCTGATTCATCACCGGAAAAACAATAGAGAAGTCGACATTTTTTTTCATTATTCAGAATATTCTCCCAAAGTATATCGATTAAACGATTGGACTTTTGACGATTTGCGCTAGTAACTTTTACCTGAAAGCAGTTCCGGATCTTGCAAAAAATAGTATTTAAGAACTTTATTCTGAGCGTTCAATGCCAGAACTATTCCCTGGCCTTGATTGGGATAGGTAAGGTTTCTAAGTTTTTCCGGGTCGGGAAATTTGCCTGCAATTTTATAATTCACAAACCAAGCGATCGGATCGCCGTGCGAGACTAAAATCGCGGTTTCTCCCAAATCAAGCGTATTTACAACATCCAGAAAAACTTGATTAAATCTGGTATAGATTTGAGGTGGTGTTTCGTGATTGTATTTCTTCCAACGGGGAGAATAAGCGTCGCCCGGTCTTTGCCTCAACTCCGCCATCTTCATACCTTCGAGATATCCTCCCGGAGCATAGACATCGCTTAATCTTTTCTCTTCCTGAAACCCTTTGACTTTCAATATCTCGTTCAGTGATTTAGCCGACTCTACAGCTCTGGTTTGATTACTATGGAGAATCCTGACTATCTTAAAGCCTTTTTTCGTAATAACCTTTCCCAGAGCCCTAAGTTGTTTTTTCCCATATTTCGTAATCCGTATCTCGTTCCCTTTTCCCATCACCTCATCCAGATTGTAGACGATTTTTTTCGGATTATCAGGCTCCCCGTGCCGGACTAAAATAATATATTTGGAATTTTTTTCAGCATATTGCATAACCTCCTAGTTTATCATAAAAAAACCTATACCCGTCTTACTCCGATTTACAGCTCGCCGGAGCGAATAAGCGGATTATACTTCTATTAATTGAAATCGCAATCAGTATATATACCCTATCTTACTTACGATTTGCAGCTCGCCCAGAGCGAAAAAGCGGATTAGATGGGTATATACTGAGTAACTCGGTTGCGAACCTTAAGTTATCGAAGTATAAAGCCCAATTTCCGCTTAAAAAGAAAGGGAATTGGTGAAATTGCCGGACGGACAAATCCTGCAATGTACTTCTATTGATTGAGGTTGCAATCAGTATATACCCCTCTAAGTTGATTTAATAAGATATTTTTAGTTGAAAATTTGCAAAATCAACTAAGACGGGTATAGTAGTATCAAGGCCAACCCTGTCACAATAAAAATAATTTTTCCAATCCGCTCTCCAAACTAGTCTTTGCCTTCCAGTCCAATTGATTATTAATTTTTTTCGGATTTCCGTACCAGTCCTTTAGATCCCACTCTCTATTTTTCATCGATCCGAACTTTGGTTCTTCTTTGATGTTGAACAATTTTTTAGCCAGATAGGCTAATTTTCTTATTGTTGTTTTTTTCCCGGTGCACACATTAAATGCTTCTCCATATAATTTGTCATAGTGAATCCATTCGCTATCACTCAGGACTATAGCTCGTTTCAGTATCTTTTTCGTCATTCCGGCTTGTCTACTCCTCGTAGCTCTTAAAGCGTAGCGGGATTCAGAATCGTTGTTTGATTCTGGAGTCACCCCGCCTTTGGCGGGATCGCTTGCCAGAATGACGGCAGTACGAATAAATGCTTCGCTTGCATCCTCCACATTCACAAAATCCCTCGAGATATCCGGATCGACAAACTTAGGCAGTTTACCTTTTCTGGCTTCACGAATTAATGTTGGAATCAATCGATTTGGTTCTTCCCAAAGCCCATAAACCGAATACAACCTCAGGTGAACCACAGGCAGCTTTTCAATTTTGCCGTAATGCTTGAGAAGGTAATAATCTGCTGTCTTTGACACCGCATAGTGGCTATCCGGTATGAGTTCTTCGTCTTCGGAAGGCGCGGTGCAGTTAAATCCGTATTCGGATTGGCTGCCGGCATGAACATAGGCAGAAAAGCCGTACTTCTTCACCTCTTCAATCAGGACATAAGTTGAATTAAAGTTAGTTTGGTAGATATTGTCAATATCTTTTTGAGTAGAGTAGGCGCCGTAAGCAGCCAGATTAAATACAGCCTGTGGCTTAATGCGGGAAATAAGCCCGCTTAACGCTCCCCTATCTCCAATATCACATTTAACGACGTATCGCGGAGAAGTGGTCTTTTTCTTCAATCTCCAGTTCTTGGAAGGATCGGAAAAAACGCCAAACACATCCTTCCTGACGCTTAATAACTTCTGCAGTAAATTAAAGCCGACAAAGCCTCCGGCGCCAAAAATCAGCACCGGGCCTTTAATTTTCTTAATTTGTTCGTCTAGATTTTGCACCGTAACAACGATCCAAATACCCACTGCTCTGCTGGAAAAATATTGATAGAGCAGGGGTTCAGATTAATTTTTTTAATGTTTTTTTAATAGTATTTCTATCCAGCCCGCTTTCCTTAAGATAAAAGTCGCGGCTGCCGTAGCGGTAAGATATATATCCTTTAGCATAGAGATGCGCATATTTTTTTAACTCAATTCTCCGCTGCAGCAAAAAATCGGCAATATAGCTTCCTAGCGCACCTATTTTTACATGCTCTTCGATAACAACTAGCTTTTTAGTCTTTTCTATTGACACAACCAGTTCTTTAGGAAATTCAAACGGCATCTCCGTCACCAGCCAAAGATCTACCGCCCCGCTTATTGTCAACTCCGAATATGCCGGCATTACTCTATTTATCATCGATCCCAAGACGATAACCGTTAGCCCCGTTCCTTTGACCAGTCTTCTGACCGGTACAAAACCGGCAATTTTAAAATCTGTTTTTTCGGCTTTTGCCAAGCGAAGATAACTGGGGTTTTTCTCTCTATTCATTTTTTTCATAATCTCCTCTATGCCTTCGCTAAACCCCGGCGCATAAACCTTGAAATTCTGGAGCGACAAGATCATCGAAACATCTTGAAGTATGTGATGAGTCGGACCGGCTATTGCATAGTCATAACCCCCGCCCAAACCGACGATCTTAACGTTATTATTGGGGATAGAGACATCATTTCTTATCTCCTCTAGGACCTTGATCGTGACAAATGGAGCTATGCTATAGATCCAGGGCTTCAGACCGGCATATGCCAGACCGGCCGCCGCAGTTACCATATTGTGCTCTGCCACTCCAGTATTGATAAATCTTTCTTTCAGCACTTCCCGCAGAGGTTCGAATAGATGCGCCCCCAGATCACCCGTCATCAGAACTATTCTTTTATCTTTTTTAGCCAGCTCCAATAAGGTTTTTGCAAAAGTGTATCTCATAGCTTCCCGATATCTTTTAATGCCTGATCCAAAGTTTTCCCAACCATTGCCGTATAGTTGGATTCGATCCTGTTCTCTATTGCTTTTATCCCTTTGCCTCTTATCGTATTGCAGATCAAGATATGGGGTTTATTGTTTTTTATTTTTTTGAATTTTTTTACTTCAGCCGCGATTTCAGCAAGATTGTGTCCGTCACAGACTGCCGTATCAAATCCGAAGGCTCGCCACTTAGCCGGACTGGCAGCGTCGCCCAACACTTCCCCGGTTGCGCCGAAAGCCTGCAGACGGTTTCGGTCTATTATCGCGATCAAATTGTCAAGTCTATTGGCACTGGCAAATTGTGCCGCTTCCCAGACTGCTCCCTCATTACACTCGCCGTCGGACATCATACAATATACATATCTTGTATCTTTTCCCGTAAGTTCGTATCCCTTTGCCAATCCCGCGGCAAACGAAAGTCCGTGCCCCAGGCTTCCGGTTGCCAAAGGAATATCCTCTTTTAGACTCGAAGGGGTGTGCAAGCCGAATTGTGTTCCTTCCTGAAAATATGTTTTCTCAAGTACTTTTTTCGGAATTTTACCAAGACGGCTTAAAACTACGTACAAAGCCAGCGCAGCGTGCCCTTTAGACAAGATAAATTTATCCGCCGGACTCATTTCATATATCATCACCTGTATGAGAATGTCAATGCATGACAGGCAACTTCCGATATGCGGATAATGGGTTGAGGTTTTTGCAGCAAGTGTAATCATTTTCTTTCTTAACGAAACCCTCAGATCCGCTTTATTTGCTTTGAGTTTTGACATTTTAGTTGAATTGCCAATAGTATACAATATCGTAATAATGATCAAACAGGTCTGTGCAATCTGCGAAAAAAATAACTACACGGTTCTCTACCCGGAAAACTTTGACATCGCCAAAATTAATTCCCGCATATTTTCTGCAAGACGCCTGCCCGACCGAATTCACTACCGGATAGTAAAATGCAAAAATTGTAATCTCGTCTACTCTACTCCTATTTTAGAGTACGCTAAAATCGAAAAGCTCTATAAGAAAAGCTTCACTTCTTATGACGAACACCTGGAAAATTTGCAGGAAACATATGGGTATTATCTTAGAGAACTAAATAAATTTCGAAACTCGAAACTCGAAACTCGAAACAATTTTCAAAAACCAAAAATCAAAAATTCAAAACGTTTTGAGAATTTGAAATTTAAAAATTCGAATTTGTTTCGGATTTCGGATTTAGGATTTCGAATATCCCAACCGATGACTTTATTGGAGATCGGCTGCGGTAACGGTTTCTTTCTCAAAGAAGCTTATCGTCAAGGCTTTGACGTCTACGGCGTCGAGCCGGGTAAATCATCAGTCGCCAAAGCCAAACCGGTAATCAGAAAAAAAATCATTGTCGATATCTTTAAGCCTGGACAGTTTGAGAAAAACTTTTTTGATGTAATCTGCTGCTTCCAGACTTTCGACCATATTCCCAATCCCAATACTATGCTCGACGAGAGCTATAAAATCCTCAAAAAAGACGGCCTGATGTTATTTTTTAACCATGACGCAGGCGCCTGGCAGAATAAATTGCTGGGGGAAAAAAGTCCGATCATTGACATCGAACACACCTATCTTTTTGACAAACAAACCATGAGACAGATCTTCGAAAAACACAAGTTTAAAGTCCGGGATGTCAAATCCTCCTTCAACGTCCACCGTCTCTCCTACTGGCTCCACCTCTTCCCTATACCCGGCCCGATTAAAATTCCCTTGATCAAATTACTGGACTTCACCGGTTTGGGAAAAATTAAAATTAAAATGTATCCGGGAAATTTAACTTTGTTTGCACAGAAATAATCTGTTTGTCATCCCGAGCGAAACGTAAGTGAAGCCGAAGGATCTCTCAACTTGTTTGAGATTTTTTGCTTCGCCACGTCAAACGAGGCTGTCGCGAGAGATGCTTCTCTTCGTTCAGCATGACAAATAATTTATGGCTAATTTTATTTTAATGTATACTTTTTTTGATGTTTTCCATCCTTTTATTTATCAAACGTCACTTGCTTTTGTCTATTTTTATTGCCCTGCTGCTCTTACTAATCTTTCTAACCTACCGAGACTTCGGAATTCCCTGGGATGAGAAAGTTTTTTACAATACCGGCAGATACTACACTGCGAAAATCTTCAACCGGGCCGGAATCCCAATATATATTGATTCGCAGGGTTTTACCCCGACAGACTACCATATCAAAGGCCACGGAGTCGTCTATGACATTTTTGTCTTTATCCTCACTCTTCCCTGGCAAAACTTCACTTATGAAAACTTGCATCTTCTTCGAGCTTTGATTGCGGTCTTGATCTTCGTAGTTCTCTACTTAATTGCGAGGCGCTTTTTTTCGGTCCAACTGGCAGTCTTTCCACTGATTATCTTATTGCTTACTCCCAGATTTTTCCCCGATATGTTCTACAATGCCATCGACATCCCCGGAGCTTTACTTTTCTCGCTCTGCATCTGGCTTTTTATCTCATATATAAAATCAAAACCAAAACTTCTAAATTCAGTCGTACTGAGCTTAATTTTGGCTATAACCATAAACCACAGGCTGATACTCTCCTACATCTTTCTGGCAAATTTCCTATTTTTTGTTATCTATAACTTCAAAACCAAGAAAATGACCTGGAGTTATTTTCTGGCAATCAATGCCCTGCTTGGAGTATTGACTCTTTTTTTCCTCCACCTCACCCACCCGGTACTTTTGGCCAAGCCCGTAAGCGGCCTTGTCGACCTTTTTGTCGCGGTCAGGCAGTATAAGTGGGACTCGGCCGTGCTTTTTGAAGGCCGCTTTTACCAAGCCGGCCACCCGCCTCTGCCGCTTTACTACCTGCCTAAAACCATACTTATCTCTCTGCCTCCGGTGACTATTATTTTATTTCTTCTAGGGTTGGCAGGATTATTAGCCGGAATTTTTCGGAAAAAACTTAAATCATTCAAAGATTTTCTTTATCTCTATCTGCTTTTCCTTTCTGTTGTTCCTTTTATCATTGTTTTTGCCCTGCGGCCGACCATGTACGACTCCTGGCGGCACTTTACTTTTCTTCTCATCCCCATGAGCATTTTTGCAACTTACGGAATGCAGGCGATTTTGCAATTAAAGTACGCGGCTGTGAAAAAAATTTTGCTTATTTTGCTCACGGTCGGTTACATCTCCACGGCAGTTGCCATGATCAGGCTGCACCCCTATGAATATATCTATTACAACTTTTTAGTCGGTGGCTTTAAGGGAGCATACGACAAATACGAACTGGACTACTGGGGACTGGCGTACAAAGAGACAGTCGACTGGTTTGACAAAAATATCAACGACGGCAAACGGAATTACTTCATCTATGTCGAAGGCGATCCGCTATCCTCCTCCTATTATTTCTCCAAAAATGTGCAGATTACACCCAATGTCCTCCACTCAAATTATATCTTCGCCTTTACCCGCTGGGATATCTACAAATTCCACCCGGGCAAAACAGTGCACATCATCAAAAAAGACGGCGTGCCCCTGGTCTATATCAAACTACCCGGCGACTATAGTAAAGCCCCAAACCCTTTTATGCTAAAGGATTAGAATTCCTTAACACATTGCGAGAATTTACTTTTTGAGCTATGCTTTACTTGTATACTCGTCTTAGTTGATTTTGCAAATTGTCAACTAAAGTTATCTTATCAAATCAACTAAGGAGGGGTATATACTGATTGCGATTTCAATTAATAGAAGTATAATACTAAATATACAAAATATAAAAGACCTTGGAAGCTGATTTATAGGTAAGAATATAAAACCAGAAGTGAGGCAGGAAAAAGAGAAAGATATTTCAAAAGCTTAAAAAACAAGAAATATCTTGAATATTTGATTAAGAAATCTAAAAGTAAGGGCCCGTAGCTCAACCGGCAGAGCAGCAGCCTTTTAAGCTGTTTGTTGAGAGTTCGAGTCTCTCCGGGCTCACATCAAGCACCGTAACAAATTTGTCACCTGTGAGTT
>Ga0155064_117_pt2 | contig 11162 bp, 9 predicted proteins | sample RifCSPhighO2_01_FD_106032 | JGI IMG/M metagenome (GOLD analysis project Ga0155064, IMG submission 106032) | Candidatus Roizmanbacteria bacterium RIFCSPHIGHO2_01_FULL_39_12c | reverse complement strand
ATATTACCTCCTCAATCCCGGTAAGTTGCGGGCTCTGATATAATCGTCTATCCACTGCTGTATTTTTTCCGCTGTAACACCAAAATATTCTTTTTCGGCTTTAAAGTTACCAAAATCACTCAAAACCTTTGCTCTTATCAAATGGATAGCGATGAGAAAACGAATAGATTGGGCGGGCAAACTTCTGCCGTTGACCACCCGATCATTATATTGACTCATCTGCTCCAACATATACAAAACAGAAGCTCCGTAATCTTTAGTAGCATAGGGAAAAAGACATTCGCTGGTGACTATAAATATAGGTTTTGTCTGATCCCTTGTTCTGGCTTCCAGCTGATTCGCAGCGCGAATTATAGGATAAAGCTCGTATAGCGGACCGTTAGCCCTTCCGGGTGCCTCAAGAATGATGAAACGAGTTCCCTGGCGTAGATACTGGGGGACAGCACTTTCTATTCCGAATATTTGAGAAGCATTGAGGACTTCCATCAGCTGATCGGCTATAGTTGCAGCTTCATAATCAATGTACCCCTCACTTTCCGGATCGGGAAGGTGGGAAAGAACAATTGGCAGATCCGGTATTGCAGGGGGTGATGGTTGAAAAAACCAACCGGGAGATACAGAAATTTCTGAAATAGGCCTTGCGTGTTGTGCAATAAAAGTGGCACCGTAATATCTTTCGTCTTCTGCAAGTATTGGTACTTGACTATTTTCAGCCTCCGGTTTCGTTTTATGCAATACATTTGTCATAACCAAGCCATCCCCACCTTTATAGGCTATTCCCCGAAGCAGATATCCATCGGAGATTGCTTGAGTTACTTTTTCTACATCGGCTAAATTAGCTTCAGCGTCTCCACCGGGTACTCCAAAGGAACTATTCGAACTGGTAGATACGAATGTAAGTCCGCTTAAATAGGCAAGAATGTCTAAAAAAGAGTTAACTTCTGCTTCAGTATCTGTACCCATTGTAATTACTGATATGATTCTTTGAAAAGCATCTATCAGTTGTGCTCTGTCTTTTTTTGTGAAACCTCTCTCGGTTTTTTGAACTCCGCCGGCAAGTTCAGAAGCAAAATGTAATATTTTAGGCATGATCACACCGCAGACAACTGCCGAGAAGACCGCTAATGATCTTCTGTCTACCAATTCACTGCTGTCTAAGCGAACGCCTCTGGGATATATTCCCGAAGTGATTTCATGAAGCAGCAGATTTGCATAGTGATATGCACCAAGGTCATCTGCGGCAAGTTCTCCGAGAGGATATTCGCCTTGCGGCAAAGTATGCTTATAGAGATGCTGTCTGTAAAGCTGATGACTTTCAATAATCTGCAGTCTTTGAGGGGATTGAAGTAATTGCGGAGTGGCGCCCGCGCCGTTTTTTTCAATCAGAAGTCGGGCATATTCAGGTAATCCCGGAGGAGGATATTCGACTAAATCCAGAAATAAATCCGCCAGATCATATTTAATCCTTTGACTATTAAATTGACTTAGAGATTGACTGTCAAAAGCTCCGGTGAGAGAGGAAACGCACCTTTTTTTACCTGTATCCGGGTCTATTTCTGTACCATGCCAAGAGTCCCGCCTAAGGGAATAGCGACAGTAGGAATCCCTTTAGCAACAAATTTATTTGTCATCAGTTCTACCGGGCTTAAAAGACCGGATTCTCCTATTCCGGTAGGATTACCAAGACCCTCAAAATTATTCGACATAATTTTAAATTTATAGAATGGAGGAATTATATAATAATACCGCCTTAAAGTCATTATCGGGTAAGGACTAATCGGAAAAAGAGAAGGTTATGTTGTGAGAGAAAAGCGGTGTGATAGAGATTAAGAGGTTAGTCGAGTAATGATTCAGTATTAGTCAATACTATCCGGAATAACCGGTCTGATCGCTATGGGAAATGAGAGCAAGCTTTTAATTTCTCTACCCTGTTGATTTAATTGGGGTAAGTGAGAAATTTCGAATACTTCAATATCCCGAAAAATCTGAAGGAGGAAATTGATACGTATAAGTTTCAACTACGCTTTTTAAGAATTCATGGGTAGAGACAGAAGGATAACTTAAATCCAAATTTTTACTTTTTTCAGTCCATATCTTTGAAATAATACTCACATCATGATTTTTTAACCGTTCTAAATAGTCTAGCGCTTGTGCCCGGAGGACAATATAAACTAATCCACTTTGGGTTATTAAGCCTAATCTAAAATATAACTCTGTCCAGTTAAAAGCGACTTTTATTCTAACCGGTCTATCCGGATCCATTCCAGCTAAAATTCTTAAGAGTTTATCTTGTTCAGAATAAGACATGAGTTATTTAAACTCATCGATAAATTTTTATACCTAGTTAAAATATCGATTAAAAGATTTTACCATGTTTATTCGCTAATTGACTCGTATCAATCGGTTAAAAGAGTGTATACCCGTCTTAGTTGATTTTGCAAATTTTCAACTAAAAATATCTTATCAAATCAACTTAGAGGGGGTAGATATACTTCGATAACTCAGGTTTGCAACCGAGTTACTCAGTATATACCCATCTAATCCGCTTTTTCGCTCTGACGAGCTGTAAATCGTAAGTAAGATGGGTATACCGATTGCAATCTCAATTGATAGAAGTATATGTACCTAAAGCAAAAATTACTCCGCTTTCATAAAGAAACAGAAGAAGGATAAAGAATATTGACACCTATGAAAATTAACTGGGACTAACTTTTTGAAGACGACGTCATCGGAAAGTAGAAAGAGTGATACTGTCTAAAAAATAGACACCTGATCTTTTAATTTCCGCGAGTTCCACTAAGTACAGAACTAACCTTTGCTAAAGTATTCATCGTCGCTCTGTCTGACAGAATTTGAGCCTTTGGTTCTGTTTGCGCGAGGGCGATGCTTCGCCTTAATGCATCTGTTACTCGATCTTCGTTAATTTCTATTCTAATAATGCTATAAGGAGTAAATATAGAAATTATTCTAGATCCGTCGCTTAATTGTAAAGTTCCCTCTGTTGCAATACCTCTAGTTATATCTCTCTCTATTTCTGTATAACCAGTATTTTTATTTACTCCTCCAACTAATTGAACTTCTCGTGCCTTTTCTAATTCTTTCAGAAAAAGCGAGTAACTTGCCAAATAATCCTTTCTTGTGTCTTCATCGAACCCACCTGCTTTCTCTGTTACCTCGGATACTATGCTGAACCTCCTAATTCCATACCTGGTAAAAACAGTATACCAGTCACATGCATAACCTGACCTAATTTGCTCTCTTGTTGGCGCAATTAACATTATTGCTCTGTTTTCACCCTGACCTAAGGTTAGGCAGAATTCACCAAGATGACTTCGCGCTGCTTCTAGTTGCTTCATTGTTTCAAGAGACACCTTCTGTTTTTGTTCACGAAGTGCAGCCGCTTCGGGTAGTACTGGTTCAGCCGCTATTTTTTGTTGACCAACTCGGATTTCAATAGCTCCTAGAGCGTTTGGCCCCGTATGAGTTTCTGGTGCAACATTTTCCGCTGGCTTAACGGGAGCAAAACGATTTTTAAATTTTTCAAATAAATTCCCTTTTGGTGTTTCTGGAGTATCTAACATATTAATAATTATATTTATATAGCTAAAAGAAAGTTTAATCAATCGAAAGGAAGATGTCAAGAAATTATGATTTTTTAACCGTTCTAAATAGTCTAGCGCTTGTAGTCTGCTGACAATATAAACTGATTCAATATGGGTTATTAAGCCTAATCTAAAATATAACTCTGTCCAGTTAACAGCGACATTTATTCTATCCGGTCTATCCGGATCCTTTCCAGCCAAAATTTTTAAGTCTCTGTCTCTGTCTGGTTCAGGATAAGGCATGTGTCTTAAAAGCTATTAAATTTATATATATCTTTCAGAAATATTGATTATACGCCCGTCTTACTTACGATTTGCAGATCGCCGGAGCGCGAAAAAGAGGATTATACTTCTATTGATTGAGATTGCAATCAGTATATACCCCTCTAAGTTGATTTAATAAGATATTTTTAGTTGAAAATTTGCAAAATCAACTAAGAAGGGTATAACCGAAGACTATATATTTCTGGAACGACAAGCGTAAACGAATTATACTTTAGGCTTTCCCAACAATCAATATAAACCCGGAGGGATGAAGATGAAGTTTAAGAGAATAGTGGATTATGGATTGGACCGAATATTATAAAGATACGTATACGCCTTCTACTCCACCCATTTGTTTACCACTTATTTTTTCGTCTAAATAGGCAGGACCGATGAACCGATATGGACCACCTTTCCCGCCTTGATTAGCAGCTTCTCTTATTTCAGGCCCAATACTATCCCTGTATCCCTGCAACCAATAATGAATCAGTCGTCCATCACTATCTATCCCTGCGCCGAAGTATACTATTGCGTGTGCCAAATCTCTTCCACCCCAGGGGTAATGGAAAGTTGCGATAGTGCCTTCTGTAAATGAATTTTTGGAGTCGAATAAATACTTAAAATCCAAACCTGCAAATATACTTGCCCAGAATTTTCGGTCAAAATATTCTCTTAGCATATCTTCTATTGACTTCTCTCCTTCTTTCAGTTGATTCCTGATTTGATCATTTGGCACAAAATTATCCAGTTGGCTTTCGGGAATACGGAGAATTGGAGGAGACTCTCCTTTTCTCTCTTTAGCGAGCAGATAAGCCGCCGTAATCACAAAACCAAAGCAATTAGGAGCATTTTTTCTTGCGTCAATCCGATATTTATCTTCTGGACCTCTGCCGGTCATGTAAGTTAAATATTCTTCCGCAGTTGTGTCAGCCGCAGAAGGAGAGGGAGGAGAAAATTCTTCAACAATAAAGGGCGGTGGATTTTCGGCTGCTTCTTTTGGTTTATTCCATATTGACAATCTTGTGTTATCAATTTGGGGAGGACCTTGAGAAATTCGCCTTATTCTCTGCAGTTCTGAAACAGTTCCCGGAATACCCGGAGGAGCGAGAAAACTCCCTGTTATAAAGCCAGCTAATTTTAAGGCATCTCTTCTTGTAATTTTTTGATGTTGGTTACCTGTAGGTTCGCCATTTTCCATTAAAATATGGTAGCAAACATATAAAAGAATGTCAACGCGCAATTAGACCTATAGTCGTGTCGTCCCGACGATTCAGCGCAAGAAACATTTTCAGAAAACCGAGCCAAACAAGCTTTTCAACATCGGGGGTTAAAAATACCATTCTGATAGGCTAAAAATAGCAATCGGTAAAAACCAATTCCAAATAAATCTTGCCAATTTCCCGGACAAATTACAATACTATAGTTAGCGTAAAAATAAATTGTCGTATTTGTCATCCTGAACTTGATTTGGGATCTGATTGATAAGATGCTGAAATAAATTCAGCATGACACAAAAATACCATCTGTCATTTCGTTTTGCGATCGCTATAACAAACCCTCAAATAGTTACCAGAAAACCGTATAATTACAATAAATTATCACCCTCCTTCGCGGAAAGCCCCGGTCGACCTACTTTACTAAAGCTACGTAAGTTAAATCAGGCAAAGGATGAATAGGTGGGTATATACTGATTGCGATTTCAATTAATAAAAGTATGCAAGGCTTTGGATCAACGGATATGTTCTTTGGAGGAGGCTTACTAAATTTACAGATTGCGGCCTCAAATTGAAACATCTTAATGGTAGAAGTGGAGAATCGTGGTCGGCGCTCCTCACACCCCGTTCCCCGCCCGTAGCTTCAGCGATGGAGGGTCTTCCGCCCGCCCTACCAATTTTGGGCGGGGAGCGTGGGATAATATTGGAACATTTTATTTTTTCAGAGATAATGAAAAACAAAAACTGTTATCCATAAATACCATATACCGATGCAAATGGCTTGGATAAAAACATTAGTTTTAGAAGCAAAAAGAAATCCATAAGCTAAGATTAGAGGTATCGATAATAATATTAAACTAAAATAAATAAATAAATTATTTCCAGTAAGAAATGAAATCATAAGATAACCAAGAAACCATAATGTACCTCCAGTATATGTAAATATTTTATGAACTAGAGAGTATTTACCCTCAACAAAATAAGCTAAAGAACCAAAAAGAATAGCAGATGCAATTATTAACATAGACTTTAATGAAAATTGCGAAATGTGAAAGTGATAAAGAACATACCATGCAAAACCTAAATCAAGTAAGGCTTTAATAATAAAATTAAACCGAAACAAAAAATTATGAAATGGTTTATTAAAAAAATAAACAGATTTAGAAACAGTATGTTTTTTGAAAGAAAAGTCTGGGACTTTTTTAATTAATGATAGAACAATAATAGAAAATAACGGAGTCGAAATAAGACTGTTATATTTGAAAAATAACGGCGGAATCATAAGTCTTTAATAATAGCGTTTTCAAAAGCGTATATACTTCTATTGATTGAGATTGCAATCAGTATATACCCCTCTAAGTTGATTTAATAAGATATTTTTAGTTGAAAATTTGCAAAATCAACTAAGACGGGTATAGCAGAGTTCCAAAATGCCATCTTCCTATCCAAAAAATGAAGCTAAATTTTGTTGGCGGAGAAGGTGGGATTTGAACCCACGCGAGCTTTTAAAGCTCAAGGGTTTAGCAAACCCTCGCAATGGACCAGGCTATGCGACTTCTCCAATACTGCTAATTTTATCATACTTTAATTTCAACCAAAAGCATAACTTAGAGAATTATTACACCAAAATGATAATGTCATAGTTAACAAGACGAAAATGTCACCCCTCCAACAAACTTCCCAAAATCAATTATTTTTCCCCACTTACCATCTTGACAACGGCCGTGGACGAGGTGGTATACTCAGGATATGAACGCGCCCCTAAAAAAGAGAACAGTGACAAAAGCTGATAAACCCAAAGTTAGCAACGATAAATTTAGACCGGGCGAGCTGAGAGACATAGTTTTGTCAAGTATAGGACTGGCAATACTCCTGGGGGGAACTTTTTTGGTAACACCCAATTTTCCAATCATTTATTCCTTGTTCGCCGGTCTAATCAAGGACATGACAAGAAAAGATATACCTAAAAAGAAAATAAAAAGAGTCCTGAAGAATCTGGAAAAAAGACAGATCATCGATATAAGTGAGCAAGATGGAGAAGTTCAGGTTTTCTTAAAGTCGGGCTGGACACCGCTTATCCTAAAATATTCTCTAAAACCGTTGCTTGAACTTAAGAGGAAGAAATTGACCTGGACAGGCAAATGGTTTTTAGTAGTTTTTGACGTACCCGAAGAGCAAAGAAACAAAAGAGATTATTTAAGAAAATATCTTCAGGATATAGGTTTTTATCGCTATCAGCAAAGTGTATATTTATTCCCCTATGAATGTAAAAAAGAAATCGATTTAATCAAAAAAATTGTCGAGGCAGCTAAGTACACATCTTATATCATCGCTGACGAAATAGAGAATGAAAACCAAGCCAAAATATTCTTCGGACTGAATAAATGATTAAAGTTCCAATTAAGACAGTCTGCTTAGCGCTTACTAGTCATGGAGTTTTTGAGTCTCCAACTACCATCTATTCAACGGCCGTGGGTTAGATGGTAAAAGACTACAGATGAAATTATTGAAAAGTTAATGAAAAGTTAAGGACTTTAGCGCAAGTATTGATCACCAACAGACATAAAATTTTCCGGTGGCAATTGAGGGCAGGGTCGGTTCGACGGCTGGCGGCGGAGTTGAAAAAGGTTGGGTAGGGGAGGGATTGGAAGCAGGCTGAGGCGGAATCGTAGGACCTATCAATCCGCCCTCGCTCCAGCCAAGATCGGGCGAACTGCCCTGAAATGAGGAGATATTAATATTGACGTTTTGCCCGAAGATATTCTGCCAGGAGAAAGTAGAAGATCCTTGGTCAATCGCCGGACTTCCGGCAGACAAACTATAGTCTGCTGTCAACTTGGGATCAAGCAAAAGTGTGGTTGTGCCGTCGACATTGGATCCGCTAAAGTTCGCACCGTTTGCATAAAAAAGATTGTACGATACTTTGGACTTGTTGTCGACGTTTTTTACGGCAAGGTTGGTTGTATTGACAAAGATATTGTTGAGAGCCAAGAGATTGTCTCCGCCGGTCAGACCGTAATTATTGCCGACGAAAGTATTGTTGATCACCCGGATTTCTTCACGGACCGAGGCTGCCTCAAAATTTTCTATCGTATTCTGGCAACACATCAGTCCTATACCTGACGATTTATTATTTAAGAAGAGATTGCGTTCTATGGTGATTCTTCGGTTGGTGTCGGTGCCGTAGTCGATGAATTGAATCCCGTCGCCGCCGTTACTGCTTTGTCCATTGGCCTCGAATTTATTATTGCGGATTATAACATCAACCGTATTTGTGATTTTATCATCCTGAAAGCGCATCTCGATCCCGTCCTGCCGGCTATTTAGAAAGTGATTTCCTTCAATGATAATATTTGCCACTTGGTTATCCAGATCGATCCCGTCGTCACCTGCGCCTTCATAGACATTGTTTCGCGCCAGTCCGCCGCTTCCTTTTTCATACTCGCTCAAGTCTCCGGCCGATGTAAGATAAGAACTCTCAATGATGTAGGGGCTGTTGGAAAAAGTGCCGCTGTAGTAGGGGTCGGATGAAGAATTTCTGATCCAGAAGCCGACGATTCTTGGCTGGGGGTTCACTCCGGAGGGGATAGTGATTGCCCCTCGTAAACTCAAGTCTCCCTCGATTATTGTTTGGTTATTTTTTGGATTGGCGCTGTCATAAGATGTAGCTTGAAGAGTCACTCCTTTGTTGAGATTGACGCTTCCGGTATAAGTTCCTGGGGAAACAAGTATTGTGTCTCCGTTTGCAGTTGCATTGATCGCCTCTTGGATAGAGGAGCGGTCTTGCGGCACTCGGATAGCAGCAGCCGCGAGAGCCTCCGGAAATACAAAAAAAGATGCCGACAATAAGCAAATTACCGCAAAAAGTTTATGCATACTTTAATTATAATCAATTTAATCCCTTTTCTTGACTTTATGGCAAAAACATGTGATCATGAGATATACCTATTTTAATTCAGTTTGCGAAAACGATTTTTTGCTTCGGTTCAGGACGTCAGACGTCCCGAGTCCCTCGGCCTGCCTGCCGGCAAGGCAGGGAGAACCCAAGCCATTCGCAAAAAATATTTTTGCAATTTCATTGACGATAAGTATATTATGGTTTCCAGCTTGATTCTGCCGCTTTTATTTTTCATCATTATTATATTGCTGGTGGTTTTTATCAGAGTTCACTTCATCCTGCAAAAGTCGGAAAAATTACGGGAACAGCTAAAAGAAGAAAGAGACCTGGCAAAAGCCATAGTAGCCTCGATGGGTGAAGGTTTGCTGGTATTGGATACTAATTACAAGGTAAAGCTAATTAATCCGGCAGCCGAAAAGCTTCTCGAGACGACCGCAAGGGAAGCAGTAGGGCAGAAGTGGGCGGAGTTTGGCCGTGCCTACATAGCCGATAAACCAATCCCGTTTGAAAAAAGATCGGCCGTAATTTCTCTAAACAAAGGCGAAATCAAAGTTACCGGAATCGCAGACGATCATTATTACGTCACCAGATCGGGCAGGAGATTTCCTGTTGTTGCGATTACAGCTCCGCTTATCCACGATGATAAGGCAATCGGAATAGTCAAAGTCTTTCACGACGCCAGCCACGAAAAAGACGTTGACCGCATGAAAACGGAATTTATCTCCCTGGCCTCACATCAGCTTAGAACTCCCTTGTCTGCGATCAAGTGGTTTGTCGAGCTTTTATCAGACAAAAATTCCGGTCCTTTGACAGAGGAGCAGCGAAAATATATAAAAAATCTTGCCTTTTCCACCGAGAGGATGATCGAGCTTGTCAACTCGCTTCTTAATATATCCCGTATCGAATCGGGCCGAATTATGATAGAGCCTAAGCCGACAGACCTCTCAAAATTGGTTGGTGAAGTTGTAATTCAGTTAAAGAAAAAAATCGACAGCAAGAAAATTAAACTCATCATAAGCACCCATCAAAACCTGCCCAAAATTAATCTCGACCCCAAGTTGATAAGCCATGTCTATATGAATCTGATCGACAATGCCATCAAATATACCCCAGTAGCCGGAGAAGTGTCAGTCTTTATCTCCAAGAAAGAGCAAGAGATAGTCTCCCAGATTTCCGATAGCGGATTCGGCATACCCAGAAATGAACAGGAACGAATTTTTCAGAAGTTCTTCCGCGCTACCAACGCGGTAAAGAAAGTGACAGAAGGGTCGGGATTGGGCCTTTATCTGGTCAAATCAATTGTCGAGTCGTCAAAGGGGAGAATCTGGTTTAAGAGCGACGGAAAAAAAGGCGCAACCTTTTGGTTCACTCTGCCTATATCAGGTATGCGGGCCAAGCAGGGTGAAGTATCGCTTGACTGAAATTAAAATAAGCTCTAAACTTTAAACAATTCCGAAGTATTAGTTATAGAATAACAAAAGTTTTTATTTTTGATAATATATACTTCTATTGATTGAGGTTGCAATCAGTATATACCCCTCTAAGTTGATTTAATAAGATATTTTTAGTTGAAAATTTGCAAAATCAACTAAGACGGGTATAGGAGGGACATAATTATTTCATTGTTATTTTCGAGGGCGCGAAGCGGATCGAGGAATCCGTCTCAATCGCCGCTGTTAGATAGAGATTTCTCGACAAGCTCGAAATGACACTTATGTCCCGGTCACATTTGATACTATGAATTTAGATATTATTTAGAATTTATAAATTGGGATTTAGATTTTAAGTATATGGATAGCAATCTCAAAGTCATGGTCATCGAAGACGAGCCTCTGCTTCTGGAGGCGATCGGCAATAAACTTGAGATTGAGGGAGTGCGGACTGTGCTTTGCGCCGGCGGCAAAGAGGCGCTCGACCACCTGACCAATGACAGCAATCCGCCTGACGCGATCTGGCTTGACTATTACCTCAAAGATATGGATGGATTGGCCTTTATGAATACCATCAAGCAAAATGCCAACTGGCAGAATATTCCGGTCATTGTCGTTTCCAACTCTGCCAACGCCCAAAGAGTCAATACCATGCTGGCTTTGGGAGTCAAGAAATATCTGCTGAAGGCAGATTATCGTATGGACGACATCATCAAGATTATAAGCAATATAAAATCGGAATTTGCCAAACAAA
>Ga0155064_107_pt1 | contig 11973 bp, 6 predicted proteins | sample RifCSPhighO2_01_FD_106032 | JGI IMG/M metagenome (GOLD analysis project Ga0155064, IMG submission 106032) | Candidatus Roizmanbacteria bacterium RIFCSPHIGHO2_01_FULL_39_12c | reverse complement strand
ATGTTATCCGGCAATCCCAGCTTATTGATAAAATTGCAGTCAAGGAACAGGTAACAGTTGATAAAGTGGAAAAAATTATTTCGTCAATTCCCTCTACCATAAGTAAAGAAAAGGAAACGTTAAGTAAAGAAAAACAAACTGTTGTAAAAGAGGAGAGCTTTATAAAAGAATTGTCCACTCAAATTGGAATTCCTTTTGAAAAAGTCTCCACCGTAACCAAGTCGCTTTTGACCAATGTAGCAAGCGATAAAACCTTTGTCAAACAACTTGAAAAACAGACTAATTTGCAAACGGTTCAAGTCGGTAAGATTCTTAATACCTTTGTACAAAATATCGATCAGCCATTGTCAACATCGATAAACAACATCTCTTCGCAAACCGGAATCGAGAAAGATAAAGTCAGAGAAGTAATCACAACCACCGTTAACAATCTTCAGTCCTCGCGCGATACGGTCAAACAAATCGTTGCCAAAGAAAATATTCAGGAAAAAGATCTGACAAAAATCGTAGAAACTCATATACCTGTAGTCACCGAGCCCGAAAAGCATATCGAGTCTACCATCTCCATCCCTCCCTCGATTTCTTTGGACGAATACGAACAGGTTAAAAAAATGTGGATAAACCAGTATGAGCGCGGAGAGGTGCCGGTTTCCGAGAAAATCAAATCCCGCACAGACTGGGTGAGCCAGGATGTCGTCTTCATCACCAACACTTTGAATAAGCTGGTCTCCGAGTCGCCCGAAACCAAACAGCAAGGTTTGGACGATCTAGGTTACATCCTGCCGATATTCTTGATCAACAATCTCAAGGGTGAGCAACTTATGGTCTATCTCAAGGCCAAGCTCGAAGCTGCCAAAGACGTTGAAACCCTGCAGCAAAAAGAGGCGGAATTCAAAGAAGATGTGGAGAAAAAAGAGGAAGAGGAATTGGTCGAGGTCGAAGCACCAAAAACAGAAGAAAAGGAAAAAGTTATGGAGATGAAGCAGGAACTGGAAGAAGAAAAAGAAACTGAAGAAAAAAATGTGGAAGAAGAAACTCAAGTGGAAGAAGAAAAAAAATCGGATGAACAAACAGACTCAAATGAAGAACAAAAACAGGAATTAACGCAAGATCAGGTTGACAAATCGGCCTCGGAAGATAATAGTAAAACATAATATTTTATCATTCCCGCGTATGCGGGAATCTATAATAGTTAGTCTCTAGATTCCGCATCGAGTGCGGAATGACAATGTGGTTTATTTATTGAATTTAAATATGACTGAAGCAGCAGAAACTCAGCCACAAGTAGAAAGAACCAAAACGCCCGAAAGAAAATTTATCTCTTTTCCCACTCTCCAAACCCGTATGTTTCTGGCGGCAAGTGACATGCAGAAAAATCTGCAGTTCATCAATCCGGATAATGTCGCAGTTCCCGAATTTACCAAAGAAGAGCTTATCGACTTAGATCATCAGGGTTTCTCTCTTTTCAACCGGGCTTCAACTAACGAAAGGGTAAAAACTGCAGGAGTTGAACGAAACAATCTTTCTCCGGCCGTACACGATTGGTCGATAAACTGCGCCAACATTATCCGTCAAGATCCTAGAGCAAAAACCCTGCAAAAATTCCTTGGGTTAGATCCAACGGAAATGACTGCCGAGAAAATGCAGGAAATCTACGCCACTTACTTCACCGGTGACAATCGTAACTCCGATGTTAAGTCTTTTGTGCAAAATATGCTCAATAATTACCGGGGAGAAGGCGGCAAACTTCATCAGGAAGAATTGAAAAAGGATTTGCCTTCAATCCAATGGTTTGCACGAATCTTCGGCAAGCAGTCTGCCGAAATTGTGACACAGCTTATTGACGCCGAAGCAACACTGATTAATGATCCTGACGGTTTTGTCACAAAAGGAAATCAGGAAAGAAATAATCTTAAAGGCAAAAAGCATGATAAAAGATTACTCAAATTCCTCTGGGACAACCGACCAACAGAAACAATTCAAATAGCTCAACCTACCCAAGAACCAACCGCATCACCTCAAACTGCTCCCGAACCATCACAGCCTGAACCAACCGAAAAAGATTTCGAAATCACTTTTCTCAAACCAGAGTCTACAGCTGAAATTATAGAAATTACTGAAAAAGAGCCAGAAAAATCAACTGTAATACAGGTCCATCCTGACCAATTACCTAAACTCGATGACATTAAGTTTAAATTTATACCTTATTTGGAAGAACTCGGTCTTAAGTCTAATTTTGAAGTTTGGAATGAGCTTAAAATTGATGGGGAAAATATAGAAGTTCTTGGACCAATCGACTTATCTGGAATATCTGATGAGCGTGATCAATATTTATATCAAGCATTCAGGAAAAAAAATTTAGATGGCACTACTCAATATACATGTCTACTCTTAAGAAAATCACATTTAAATCAAGCTAACGAATGCATCGCTCATGTCGACTTCACGAAACTGCAAAATGGTGTTGAAGCAAACTGTGGGACAAATCAATTAACTCAAATCATGCCTGTTGTCGAGCTTAGAAAATCCTTCGGCATTGACAAATGGGACAATATGATTGAAGCGGTAAAAGTAGATGATAATTTTAGAGGAAAAGGTTTCGGTAGAACAATTTGGTATTTGGCTTTATCCCAGGCTGGCTTAGATGGTACTAATAGAGTAAATATAATTGGTGACTTAACAAGAGGTCAAAGACCAGATAAACCTGGAGAAAGTTTTTATGAAAACCTTGGTTCTGAACCGATCATTTTATTTCAAGACGTAAATGGAGAAATATCCAGCACAACTCATCTTTACACTCCTACATATATGCTGGCAGCCCAAAGAAATGAGTTAAGAAAATTATTTCAAATCGAAGAAAAAGACTAAATTCCTCCTGGAACACACGCAGGATTAAACTTTTTAACTCTCTTCCATCACCTTTTTCTTAGTTTCCTGCTTTCGCAGGAATGACATTAAAAACCAGTCAATCTTACCAATCATTATCCAACTTCATATTTCAAATTTTGTTATATTGTGCATTTTACTGCTTGACAAAGTGATCACTATAATATACATTATAGTATATGAAACAACTTATCGGTATCAACGAACTGACAGAGCGACTTTTACCCTTAACCTATTTCAGGCGCAATGCCGGTCAGGTCATCAAAAAGCTTGATAAGGTAGGAAGCGTTATTCTCACAAAGGATGGGAAACCGATTGCAGAATTAATCTCTTTAAAAAAACAAGGTAAAAAAGAAGAAAACGATAAAGCAGTTGAAGAAAATCTTAAAAAATTATATAAATTTGCCGGTGGGTATGACTTTGGTCCAATAAGTCCAAGAAAAATTAAAAAAATTATCATGAAGCATTATGAAAAGGTGTTACCTGGACGCTAATTTTCTTGTCTACTACAAAAATAGAAAGTCTTTACAACATAAACTTGTCCTTGCAAAACTTGATAAGCTTATTAGAAATAAAGTTAATGTTTTTATCTCCACTTTGGTTATTGACGAATTTATTTTTACTTTAATCTCCAATATCAAAAGGAAGGGTGTGATTGGTAAGAATTTGAACGATATTAAAAAAAATCTGATAGAAGTTCTGAATCTTAATTTTTTAAATATAGCACCGACTCCAATTGATAAAGATTCTCAACTAAAGGTTATTGATCTTATGTCTGAATACAATCTAAAACCTCGAGATGCTTATCATCTGCTCACGATTATTTCCAATTCTATAGATACTTTTGCTACATTTGACAACGATTTCAAAAAAGTCTTCTCCTCAAAACTGCTCACAAAAATCTGATAGTTTTTGCACTAATTATCTTTTGTTATACTCTCATTATGCCCGAAACTGTAAATCCCGCTGACCGTCAGACTCTTCCCGAAAGAGTAAAATTTCACTCCGGTCTGGTCGGACTTCAAACACGCTTGCTTATAGGCGGCGAAGCCTTAAATCCCAACAAAACCGATCTTCCATCTGTGACTGCCGAGTCTTTAGGAAACCTGCAATCCAGAAATTATTCGCCTTTTGCCGCCGCCTCGCTTCGTGAAAGAAAAAACTATTGGCAGGGAAAAGAGGATGATCATTTTAGCAGACAAAAAGAAGTATGGCTTGCCAATTTCGTCTCGCTTTTTGACCAGAATAAATATTTTTTCCGCCAAAATGAGGAAGGTAAAAGCTGGTCCGAGCTTTTTGCCAAACTTGCGATCAATCCGCTCTCTTTCAGCAGGCAAAGCGCCGATGAATTTTATAACAGATACTTTACCGGTGAAAACAAAGATTCCAATATTAAGCTTTTCGTACAGGATATATTATCAGCTTATGCATCTTCCGACGGAAAAATCGATTACTCCCGGCTTCGAAAAGACCTTGACGGCGTACAATGGCTGGCCAATGTCTTTGGCAGTCTCTCCTCCGAAATTGTCTCTCAACTGGCTGACGCCGAATCCAAGCTTCAAACCCAGCCAGAAAACCTCATCAATCAAGCAAATACGAAAGAAATAGAATTGCTTGAGTTCATTTATTCTAAAAAATTAATCGAATTTGAACCCTCTGTCATCATTCCTCAAGCAAAACTTCCCCAAAATTATAATTGGAAATATGAAAGACCTAAAGAACCGCGTAAATTTCCCGAAAAAAGCTTATTGGGTATTGTAAATAACATTACAAATCCAGAATATGTCGCCAAGCTCATAAAGGAGTACCGGCCAGATATCAATGAAGAAGCAGTACTAAATCAAATCAAAAGGGAACAAAAAGAATTAGATAATTTTCTTGAAATAGCTGGACTAAAACAACCAGAGCTTCGTAAAATTCTGGAAGAAGTTCTTTCAAATTATAAATCTTTTCTGAAACAGAAATATAAAATTAATTTACCTTCTGTAGATTTAAATGACATTTCTATTAAACCTGTCCACGGTATAATGACGCAAGTTATAAATCCTCACGCTTTAGGGTATGTATTCGCCGTTTCTCCTACTATTTATCTCAATTTTGACGAAATTTATAAACAAGCAGCAAAGTTAGCTGAAAGTGAATGGTCTATATTTACAACAGATCATATTGTAAGACTATTGAATGAAATTAAACCGCATGAATTCACCCACCTTTCACTTGATTTGGCTTATTGGTATCTAGTTAAAAATGGGCAAGTGAAGCAGGGGGATCCCGTGCGGGTTACGCCAGGTAAGGTAGGTCTTGAAGTAATCAAGCCGACTCCTCCGTATTTAACTGAAGACTTGGATATTATTACTAAAGCACGCGGCGGGCCGTTAATGGAAGCGGTTACGGTTGAGCTAACAGATCAATGGGCAGGAGAAGTTCATCATCAACCGTTAGATCTTCCGGCCTATGAAAAAGAACGCGAAGTGCTCCATGCCTTAATTAACCAAATTGCTGACGAACAAAATATTTCTTTCGACGATTCTTTCCGTAAATTCGTCTTGGCTTCATCTAGCGCACAAGGATATTATGATTTAGTTTATGAACTTTCGGGGAAAAAAATCATAAGAGATAAAAATGGAAAACTTGTCAGTAAAGAAGGAGAAATCAAAAGACCATATTATCTTGAAATTATTTATGCTCTGATGGAAGTTGATCAAAGAAACTTAATGCAAAAAATTCAACTTGGTATAAACCCGAAAAATATCCACTATGATTTAACCCTAGGTTATATAAATAATAATTTGACAGCTATCCAAAAACAGGCTCTCGCAAATATAGTAAATAACACTCCCGATTATATCACTCTGTCTGGCCCTGCAAAAAGGGAAATACAAAGAAAAATCTCTTCTAATTCACTTTATCCATAGGAACCGGAGCGGGAGGAAGAGCATCCGATAGCTCCTTGGCAGAAGTATCCACAGGAGCAGGCGCCGGAGGTGGAGGAGGTTGAATATTTACTGTAGTTCTTTCCTGAATTTTTTGTTGGGTTGGTGTTTGTAATGGATAAAGATATGCGGCCCTAAAATCCAATAAAACAGATGCGATCTCTGCAGAAAGAATCGGTATGTTATTGATAAAAAAATCATCTATTTCCTCATCACTCGCATTTCTGTCAAAAATTGCATCCAGTCGCCTCTGTGCGTCTTCAGATAGCAACTTAACCATATGACTATTTATCATTTCATTTAATTCCTGAAGCAGCGCTGCTTTCACTTGAGGTAATTTTTCGGGAGTTAGAGAAGGATCATTCTTTTCTTTAATTAAGTTATCCAGAAATCCTAATAGTGCAACCTGATCGCGTACTGACTTTGGTTGCTGTTGCAATGATGATTTATTTTGATCCGTCATATATAGATAGGATAATTTAATTTTTAACCTTTGTCAATTCGTTCATTTAGGAGCATTTTTCATTCTTTCCTCAATCTCTTCTTTCTCACTTTCTGTCATAGAAACCAATTGCCAGATATTATCTTTCATTTCTAATCTATAGAATTTGCCTTCAAGAAGTAAGGGGTCACCACTTGTAATCGTCATTCCTTGCCCTGTGCTTAGAAAAAATCTCCTGCCATTTTCTGATATGAATTGGATTGGTGATGCTTCATTATATAATTTTCTTATTCTGTATCTACTTCTCTCATCCTGATAAACTTCGTAAGGGATTTGTCCTTCTCCAAGACGACAAATTTCGCCGCCGACAGTTCCATCTAATTTTTGGTTGAGCAAATTTTTTGCATCTAATTTTACTAATGAGTCTAAGGTTTTTTGATCTAGGTACAACTCTGGACGATTCCCAGTCTCGTGCTCTTCAGATCTTTCAGAAGTAGCTTGTATGGCTAGACTAGCTTCCAGTTTAGCAATTTCTTCTTCAAGTTTTTGAGCTGCCTCATAATCTTCGGTCTTAACTTCTCCAGCCGCTTTCGCTACCTCTATAGCTTTTCTAATCTCCTCAAGTTCACTTTTCTTTTGCTCAAGTAATTCGGTTGCTTCTTCTCTTTCTTTTTTTTGCTCTTCTGTTTCAGCGGGTGCTATTGCTTCAGAAGGTTCAGCTTGGGGCGGCGCTTGAGTTGAAGTGACGGTGGATGTAGTGACCACAGCTTGTGCCTGTGCCGGCTCTCCCTTGACGCTTCGTTCAATATTTTCTCGCATCGGAATTGGCACAAAAGGTATTCTAATACCTGCGTCGGGACTAACGTAGCTGATCTTAAAAGTTGGAATTTTCTCTTTAACCTCATCGGTTATCGTATCCATGGTAATCTCGTATCCTCCTAATTCCGGAGATTCTGGTGGAAGCATCTCTCCTTCCAACTCTACAGGATTGGAGCCGTGTACGGCGTGGGAAATAATAAATGCTCCATTTTCCTGGCCGGGTGCAGGAGTGAATCCGTATTCAGCAGCCTTGGAGTTTTCGTCAAAGTATCCGGCAAGAATCCTTCCCTGATGCATCGAATCACCATCAGGATTGGCTAAGTCGAAAAACTCTCTTCCTTCAGCTGTCAATTCCGAACCAAGATCTCCGGTTGCTCCATGTTCTGCTAACTTTTCTTCATTCAAAAAAACCCTGGCCAGTTCCGCCATGGATACATCATCTCCGTTGGGCAGTTCGATTTGTGTTGCAGTATCGGTCGGATCGAAATCAACCACATACTGATTCAGTTTTGCGTCAAAATGAGCAGGTACAAATATACTTACGTCTTCACCGTTTTTAAACGCGGGTATCTGAAGCAGTAACCCGAGGCGGCCGTCTGCCGCAGCATCACTCATATGTTCTGTTGCGCCTGTATTTGGATTATGGACTGCGGATTCATCCCATCTGAATTGAACTCCAAAAGGATGATCCGCGTCATTAGTGGAAAAGGTATAGTCCGTCATGGCACTCGGAGTCTCCGCTCCTGCATGTACTACTCTGTAGTCTACAGCCGTATCCCAAATATCCTTGCCCGTCGTTACTGGTCCGCCCATTTTTGCTACACTTCCGACTCCCGCTTTAATCTCATTAATCTGGATATTGGGATGAATGTCGGTTGCGGGATTATCGACCTTTACTTCTCCGTTTGCTCCGAAATGCGCATCATTAATCAGGATGATATTTTGTCCGTCTTGTTTGACAACTTGTCCTGCCGAATCAACAGGAACCAAGTCGAATTTATCCGGATCTGCGGCATCCGGCCTCCATTCGGCGTGCCAACTTGCAGTTGACCCGTCAGGCATGCTTACTTCTCCTTCCGGTACTTTGATGGTTTGTCCGCCGCCTCCGGGAATAACAACTTCTTTTGAACCGGTTGTTTTTAAAAAATCTATTTCCTGAGAAGCCCCCTCTATCTCCGGCCCGTCTGCGACTTTGACTCCCTTCATGCCAAGATTGCCTAATACTGTCGACGCCTCACCGGCCAAGTTGCCATTTCGATCCAAAATCACCAAATCCATATCTCCGTCTCGATCAAAATCCCGCATGGCAAATTTGTATTGCGTCATATCAAAAACTTGACCCGTCTGCCTTTCAACCAAAGCGTCAAAGTGTCTTCCCCCGATGACTTTTTCAGCCAGATTTAAATTTCCGGGCAGTTCTACATTAACACCGTCAATTACCTCATTATGAGCTGGCGATGTAATTGGAGGTTCTACCAGATTTCTTACCCAAAGCGCAGCCTGTTGCGCAGGGCTTAAATCAGCTACAAGTTGACCAGAAGGATCAAGTTCAAGAGGGACATTATCTCTTTTTATCACATCTCCCCACTCGTGCCACCACTCGGTAAATGTTTCACTTCTTATTTCACCTATTTCTCCTATTACACCTTGTGCTAATTTTAATTCCGCACCAATAATCGGAGAGACAACAAATGCCATGGCTGCGGTTTTAGCGGCTTTTTTATCAACCGTCTTGGCTAAGGTAAATGCGGCTTTTTCCAGAGACTTACCCGCGCTGGTGTCTATCCCTAGATCCTGGTAAAAATCCGCAACTGCAGTCTGCGCGTCTGCTTGGCTGATCCCTAAATCTTTGGCTACTGCTCCTGCAAGCTTATTTTGCCGGCTGCCGAATCTCAACTGCGATTCATATACGGCCTGCGCCTCATGGAGTCTTCCGAATAATTGAGGATTGTCCCCGCTTAACTTCGCTACACCCTGAACAATAACAGCCCGAAGCCGAGTCATCTCTTCATTTTGGTTGCCTGCAGAGTAACCGATGAAGTTTTGCGCGACCGCAATTTTACCTATACCCAGAAGTTCTTTGTTTCTTTTGCCGGAAAGATCCGCCAGTTTCATCCTGGCTTTCGCGTGAGCTATAGATTTCATTAACTCTTTTTGTTCTTCCGGAGTAAGACTCTCTTTGCCCAGAAAATTTTCAATCGGAGAAATAAGATCGTTGGCATGTCTTTGATCAACCATTGCCTGTTCAAAAATCGGCCTTAATTTCGCTTTATCCATCGACTTTCTCCCTGACGCAAGCTCCCTGGATACCTGTTCAAAATCGGCAACAGATTTGCCTCTAATACCAACCAATCTTCCTTTACTGGAAATTAAGAAGCCTTCCCTTAATCCCGCTATAACCGGTGTTGCGATAAGTCCGCCTATATGGAAAGTCGATCGACCGAACATAACGGCAGCTGTAGTACCACCGGCAAGATATGCGGCTCCGTATATTCCCAGATCTTTGATAGTTTCAACAGCGCTATTTAGAACCAAACCCTTCGACATCTTATAATCCTTTTCCACCATCCGGTGAATCAGTTTTTTCTCAAGCTTGGATAGTCCTACTTCTCCTCGGGCAGTCTCGTATTTTGCCCTTCCTATATATATTTTGAACTGCAGCTCATCCCACTTCTTTTTACCGTCAGCAGTTAACTCTTCCTGATATCTTTGATAACGGGTTTTTTGCTCTCCGCTTGCTGTTGCCTCTTCCGTAGCCATTTCTTTGGCCAGACGTAAGAAATTTGATGATACCTCAATGCCTTTCAATTCCTTTTGCTTGTCTTTGGGAATTTTGGGAACAATCTCTTTGTGATAATATTCATTAAATTGTTTGAGAAGTTCATCGTCGTTCAAATTACCCGAAGTGTATTGACTGATAAATCCCCTGAATTTAAGCTGGTACTGTTTGGTTGCTTCTTTGTCGTTTATCAACTCATCCAATAAATAGCGTACCTCTCCGATTTCTTTCGATATTATGTCTTCATTTCTTCCGTTAAGAGCAAATCTTTCTCCTAACCGGGTTTGTTCCGCCAGGCTTACAACTTTAGCTTGTTCTACCAGATCTTTGCCGTTTGCTTCAAACCAACGCCTGGCAAAAACCATCTCTGAATTCTGGGTTGTTCCTGTTATTCCGCTCCAGACATCTGCCATTTTCCAACCGATTCGTCGGAATATTCCTGATTGCTTTATCAATTTCTTTCCTTCTTCTTTTGCTGCATCCAAGATTTCCTGTGGCATTTCAAAAGGAATACTGGAATCAAGCCCTGCATGTTTGCTCCTGGCTATCTCCATCATTGATCTGGAGAAGCTTAATGACCTTGTATCAAATGTCTTCTTAAATAAAGTGTTCTGCCAGAAATTGCGGAAAAATTCTTTAGGGTTTGTAATGGGTTTGAGCATATTCTTCCAAAAACCAGATGCCGGTTTATCACTAGCTCTGTCATGCTGCATTAATCCTCCGATCTCCTGTTCGATTCGACTCTCGTCGGTTGCAATTCCTACATTTAAAGTAGACTCCAGCTCTGAAACAGCGCCGGGAATTCCATTGGGAGCGGGTTTGGGTTTTTTGGGAGGTTTACCTTCTTTTCCATCGCCTATGGGAGCCGGGGGTAAATCTTTTCTTTCTGCGACTTCTTGATCGGCTGGAGCACGTTTGGTATCTGGGGTAGACGGAGGCGTTATAATATCCTTTTCATTCTTAGCCGGAACAGGAGGTAGACCTTGCGGCTTTTTTTCTTGGGCAGGAACTATCAACTCTCTTCTTTGGGCTAAAGCTTCTCTTGCTTTAAACCAGTTTTCATCTGTATATTCTGGCTCATTCTGCTTAGTTGACCTTCTTAATTTATCATCATGAGTTATAAAAGCCTCCAATCGTTGTCTAGCTTCCTCCAATCCAGCTTCGGCATCATCTCCTCCAGCTTCCACTTTAATCGGTTTTACTTTTCTGGCCTCTTCATAGGATAAACTGCTATCCTTAAGAATTTTTTGATCTTTTTTTAATCGGTCTATTTGCTCTTGTAGTCTTACGTCTGGTTTAGATTCCTGTTTGTTTGATTCTAAATCAGTTATTTTGTATTTAAGAAATTCAAGCAATCCTTCAACCGGTATTCCTTCCATTCCCTTATATTCTGCGTCTATCTCATAGTCTTTCCATTGTACTTCAATATCATCTGAACCGTGTTTTCTGTTCTTTTTCCCTTCGGCCAAAATATTATAATCGGCAAGCAAGTTCTTCTCTTTCTGATTTAATGCATCTCCTCCCTCCTCATTAAACTTTCGCTGAAGAGGTTTCGCGTCTTTTGCCATTTCTTTGGTTGCGTGGTTTAATGCTTTAAGAACATCGCGCCGCCCCGGTTTTGCACTTTCTTGTGAAGTTGGAATAGCAACTTCCGGAGCTTTAAGATCATTCATAAATTAACTGTATATTAAAAATATAAATCGACTTAATACTACTATACTCCGAATTAAATCGGAGTTAAAATTGAAATAGTCGAGAATCTAAATTTATTATTAATAAGTTGGAAGAAAAAGTCAAATCATATTACACCAAAATGATAATGTCATAGTTAACAAGATGAAAATGTCACCCCTCCGAAAGCTTGGGAAAAGGTAGGATGAAAGTTTATCAGTTTTACCTTTTACCCAAATATGAAAGACAGGATTATGACTACGGAGGAACGGTTGCGCTTAACAGTTATCGAGGAGTTGACGGACGGCAAGATCAACGCATCAACTGCCGCCGTGAAATTAAATCTGTCGGTACGTCAGGTTAAAAGATTAAAGAAGAAGTTAGTTTATGTTTCAATTAATGGGTCTGTAAATGACAAATTTTGTTTTTTAAACTATCCCATA
>Ga0155064_127_pt1 | contig 16732 bp, 14 predicted proteins | sample RifCSPhighO2_01_FD_106032 | JGI IMG/M metagenome (GOLD analysis project Ga0155064, IMG submission 106032) | Candidatus Roizmanbacteria bacterium RIFCSPHIGHO2_01_FULL_39_12c | reverse complement strand
ACCTGCTGAAAAAAATTCTGAAAAAACTCGAAATAAAAAAATTTACCCCTTATTATTTTTCTCAAAGAATTTCTGCGGCCAAAAACCAGCTGATCCCGGCAAATAAATTCCTGGAATTTTATTCAGATTACAGTTCTGCTGATGTTGCCGAAGTTTACGAGCGTTACCAAAAAGAATTAAGGAAAAATAAAGCTTTGGATTTTGATGATTTGATCGTCGAGACGGTTAATCTGTTTTTGGCCAGCGATAAAATTTTGACCAAATATCAAGAAAGGTACCGTTATCTCCTGCTTGACGAGTTCCAGGACACAAATTTTATCCAGTATCTTTTGTCTAAGCTTCTGGCCGGGAAATATATGAAGGTTACGGCGGTTGGCGATTTTTCGCAAAGCATCTATTCCTGGCGGGGGGCAGACATGCGAAATCTGGATAAATTCCGGCATGATTTTCCGCAGACAAAAATTTTCCATCTTGAGCAAAATTACCGTTCGACGCAGACGATATTGGATTTTGCCAATAAAATTATAGTTAAAAATAACACCCACCCGATCCTAGATCTTTTCACCGGCAATGGTAACGGAGAAGCGATCGAGTTCTATGAAGCGGAGGATGAGGAAGAGGAAGCAATATATATAGCCAACAAGATCGTAGATTCGGAAAGATTTACCGATTATGCGGTGCTATATCGAACCAATGCCCAGTCGAGGGTGCTTGAGGAAGCTTTTCTGCATTACAGCATCCCGTATGTTCTGATTGGAGGGACGAGATTCTATGAACGCAAGGAGATAAAAGATGTAATTTCCTATCTTCGCTTAATACTAAACCCGCAGGATGAGATCTCAACTGACAGGATCAAAAAACTGGGCAAAAGACGTTGGGAGACTTTTAAGAAATTATTTCAAGAAGACAGCAATAGATTAAAATCTATCCCAACCGGTGAGATAATGGAGCAGATCTTTGCCAAGACCAATTACCTGAGTTTTTATAATCCTGATTTGGAGGAGGATTTTGCCAGACTGGAAAATATCAAGGAGTTGAAATCGGTAGCCTTGAATTTTCCCATTTTAAACGAGTTTCTCGAGCAGGTGGCCTTAGTTGAGTCGGAATACTTCGAAGGTGAAAAAAAGAATGGTAAAAAAGACGGAGTCAAACTGATGACCCTGCATCAGGCTAAAGGATTGGAGTTCCCGACGGTCTTTATCAGCGGGGTTGAGGAGGGAATATTACCGCATTCCAGATCGGTCGACGACATTTATTCCCTGGAAGAGGAGAGGCGTCTTTTTTACGTCGGTATCACCCGCGCCAGACAAAAGCTGCATATATCCTATACCAAAGGGCGGATGATCTGGGGAAGGAGAGGAGCGACTACCAAGTCGAGGTTTATTGAAGAATATACCTCTCCTTTCTCCCCTCCTTAACAAAGGGGGATGACAGAGGCGGTCGGTTGTTTCTCCCCTCCTTAACAAGGAGGGGACGGGGGTGGTTGGTTTATGGAACAAAAAATTTTAACAGAAAAAAATTGCTTAACCAAAGAAAATTTTTAAGGAACAGATCTACTATACCCGTCTTAGTTGATTTTGCAAATTTTCAACTAAAAATATCTTATCAAATCAACTTAGAGGGGTATATACTGATTGCAATCTCAATCAATAGAAGTATAAAGTAGAGGCATACTTATGGAATCAGTTAAAAAACAGACAAATTTTAGGCAAAAAGTTTAGAAGACAATACAGTATAGGAAATTATATTGTCGACTTTTATTGCCCATTGGATAAAATAGCGATTGAAGTGGACGGAATTTCGCATTATACTTCGATAACTTAAGGGATTGCAACCGAGTTACTCAGTATATACTCATCTAATCCGCTTTTTCGCTCCGAGAGAGCTGCAAATCGGAGTAAGATGGGTATACCATGATAAAATATATTTAAAGGACTAAGTTAAAGAACAATTCAGCAAAAATTCAGGAATTAAAATTATTAGGATTGAGGATAAATTAATATTTAAAGAATTAGATAATGTATTGGGGATCATTAAAAAAAATTTAACCTCCCCTTTCTCCCCTCCTTAACAAGGAGGGGATGGGGGTGGTTGTATTTTCCCTTGGGAAATATATATTTGTATCTCTTCCCTCCAAAAAAGGAGGGCCAGGAGGAGGTTAGTTTAATCAGCCTTCGCGGAAATCCCCGACCGTTAGGTCGTGAGATATAGAACAATTTCCGCTTCGGCAGGATTTCAGCTCTGACGAAGCGAACTAATTGAATCCCCGGCCGTTAGGTCGTGGGAGCTTCAAAACATGCTAAATTTTAAAGATAAAACAGGTGAGGCGCTTGCTAACGGCCGATTGCTAGAAAAAGTGATTAGTCGCTTCAAGAATATAATTCTGGAGTTTTTAGTATTTTTGCTTCATTTAATTGGATTAATCCCGTCTCATCATCTGCGTAGACTTTTGTACAGGGCGGGCGGAATCAAGATCGGCAGAGGATCGACGATTCATATGGGAGCAAGATTTTATGATCCGCATAATATTGAGATCGGCGAAGATACAATCGTTGGAGAAGACGCGCTACTTGACGGAAGAGCTAAACTAAAGATTGGAAATCACGTTGCTCTCGCCACAGGAGTGATGATCTTCAATTCCCAACACGAGATAAATGATAAACATTTTTCTCCCAGCAATGCTCCGGTTCTGATTGAGGACTTTGTCTTTATCGGACCGCGTGTAATCATCCAACCGGGAGTCAGAATCGGCAAAGGAGCGATAATTGCAGCCGGCGCCGTGGTAAGTAAAGACGTGACTCCGCTAGCCGTGGTCGGCGGAGTTCCCGCGACAGTCATCGGCGAACGCAAACTCAAAAATCTCCACTACAAACTCGGCAGAGCCAGATGGTTTAGGTGAACGGTTACCGATGTTAATCGGCTGTGCCAACGAGATATACAGCCTGCCAGGGGCGGTAGGACGAGTAGAATTTTTTTTCAAAAGTAACTTTGTCATTGATGCTGACTTTATAATCAAAGACAGCTTTTGCCCCCCAAGCAGGCCAATCGACCTGTTTTACTACTCCTTTTTTCAAAGTCGGGTCATCCTGGCGATTTTCAGGTAAGGGCGGAACAATATCAAAGACGGTGACAGGTGAGATTTCAACGACTCTGTTATCCTTTTTGCCGTAGAATCTAAAATACAATATACTGTTATCTTGATCAACTTCAGTCTGAATGAGAATGGACGCGGAAGTATCATTTTTTAGCTTGAGATCGGGCGAAGGAGCAAAGACAGTAGCGTCGAATCCGGGTTTGGAGTCGTTTTCATAGTATCCGACCCGATAAGCATGGGCAGTTCGTTCGACTACGGGCAGGCCGGCATTTAAGGCGGCACGAAAAAGGGTAGTTGACACTTGACAGACTCCACCGCCGTCTCCAAGCACGGTCTTGCCGCTTTTGATGATGTAGGCGGGCTTATAACCAGTAAGTGAGGAAATATCTCCCACGGTATTGTTGAAGGATAGAGTTTTGTCTTTGGGGAGCAAAACTCCATTAAATTTGGAACTCGAGAGAATTATATTGTGAATTCTTTCCGGAATTGAACCCGTAAAGTCAGATTTGCCTTCGGCTATTAATTCTTCGATACCGAATTGATTGGCTTTGGCCAGCGTAACCTCGGGTTGTATCTTGTCGACGGTAAGGGTAATCTGCTGATTGGCGATTTTTTTAGCCAGGCTGTTGGTCGACTCCTTAAGATCAGCCTGAAATTTTTCTTCATCTATCGCAAAACCTGCTTTTTCTTCTTGAAAGCTAACGACTCTTCCTTCGGAAAAAGTAAAGAGCGCATTTTTTGGGGGGTTATTGTACTTTTCTTTAGACTGCGCAATAAATTCATTTAAAGGTTGCGGATCATAAGATAATTCAAAATTAAACTCGAATTTCTGCCAGTTGAATAGTGTGGCCAATTTTTGATACAGTCTGGCGGAGAAATGATTAGATCTGCCTATAAGATAAGCTCGATCGGCTATTCCCTTTGGATCGTATCCGATCTTGAGCAATTGTCCCGAAAAAGTTGCCAGCGGCTCTTTGCTGTAAAAAATTGTTAAATTGATCGTCTGAAAATGCTTATTCAATTCCGCAAAGTGTTTTTGCACCGCATCTTTAGACTGTCTGCCAAAGTTTTGACTATTAATATAAACATTCGGGTATATCTTGTTGTTGAAATTATTTTCTTCGGCTATGATAAGAACGGTAGCCAAGACAATGATAAAAAGTGATACCGCAAGTGAAACAGCAACCCATCTCATGTAATTTGAGCAAGTAATTTGCTATTATAATTGATATGGATGATAATAAAATAAATGACGAGGAAAAGCAAACTGAATCGATTAGTCAATCCGGTCAAATTTTTGAGGCTGAAAATCAGGGGGGGCTCCAGCCGGAAGAAGTTGCTCCGGAAGTAGAAGCGGCAACAGGAGAAGAAGTTGCTCCGGTTGCGCCGGGATCTGAAATGCCGTCAGAACCTCCCCCTGTCGTCTATCAAGAAAATAAGAATAAGTATTTTATTATCGCAGGATTAGCAGCCGTATTTCTGATTATCCTGATTTTTTTCCTGCGGCTTTTTCTGGGAGGAAAACCGGCTTCCAAGGAAGTAAGTTTGACTTATTGGGGATTGTGGGAGGAGAAAGAAGTCTTCACCCCAATTATTGAAGAATACCAGCGTAAAAATCCCGGTATAAAAATCAACTACCAGAAAATGATTCCGCAAGACTATCGTGAAAAACTTCTCGCCAGAAGCAAAAACGGTCAAGGCCCCGATCTGTTCCGATTTCACAATACCTGGTTGCCGCAGATAAAAGACGTGGTAGTACCGCTTCCGGATACGGTGATGGCAGGGACAGAATTTGAGAAGACTTTTTATAAAATTCACCAACAGGATCTGAAGATAGGAGATAAATATTACGGGATACCTTTGTACATTGACGGATTGGTTTTGATCTACAACGACAGTCTATTTAAACAAGCAGGAATCTCCGTCCCGCCGTCGACATGGGACGATATTACCGACGCGGTGATTAATCTTACGGTCAAAGACGCAGACGGGCAGCTTATTACGGCAGGCATAGCTTTAGGTCTTGCTTCAAATGTCGAACATTTTTCCGATATCTTAGGATTGATGCTGCTGCAGAATGGCGCTGATTTAAAATCTTTGGATAAGGCGGAAGCCGCGGGAGCTTTGGAAAGTTTTAGGAAGTTCGCGGAACCCCCGAATAACTTTTGGGATGAGTCGATGCCGAACTCGACCACAGCTTTTATTGAGGAAAAAGTGGCGATGATCTTTGCGCCTTCTTGGGAGGCGCTAACTATTAAAAACATCAATCCAGATCTTCAGCTTAAGGTGGTTCCGGTACCGGTTGTACCCGGAGGCTCAGCGCTGTCGCTGGCCAATTATTGGGTAGAAGGCGTCAACCGCTACAGTAAAAACCAAGTCGAAGCGTGGAAATTTTTACGTTTTTTGGTTGAAAAAGACAACCTGACTAAATTGTATGAGACACAAAGCAAACTGCGTAGATTTGGCGAACCCTACTCGCGAGTTGATCTTGGGTCGCTTCTTGCGCAGGATGAATATGTGGGAGCAGTGATCAAACAAGCGGACTCATTTGTTTCTCTGCCGGTCGTCGCCAAAACCTACGACAGCGGTTTAAATGACGAGATCATCCAGTATCTGGTAAATGCCGTCAATGCGACGGTTCAAGGAGTGGATTACAGTGACGCCTTGAAAACGGCCAAAAAGGGTGTAGATCAAGTATTTGAAAAATATAGTATTCAATAAAAATGAATTTTCCGTTTTTTTCCAAAAAAACAACCGAAGGGAAGACATACCTGGGAATTTATTTGAAAGAAAAAGAAGGTATAGCTTTTGTGATGAGAATGGATAGATCCAGGATTATCCTTTTGGATCAAGAAAAATTTACTTATCTTAACGGTTGGGAGTATATCAGTGAGGCGGTCAACCAAGTTATAGTAAATCTGGAGCAGAGAACAAAGACTAAAGTACAAGAGGCTATATTTTTTTTATACTCACATTTTATCGACGAAAAAACCAAAGAGATAAACAAAGCCTATCTCAATCAGATAAAACAACTGGTAAAAAACTTAAATCTCAAGGCTTTAGGCTACATCGAGTGTTATGAAGCTATAGTTCACTTTATCGAAAAAAAAGAAAATCTGCCCCTGACCGCTCTTTTAATCGAACTTGACCATTCCAATCTGTCGATTTTCGTTTATCAGCGCGGCGGGTTAATCTTTAATAAAGTCTTGGCGCATACCGATAATTTAATCGACGATCTGATGACAAGTTTTAGTCAGATAAAAGGCAAATTTTTGCTTCCTTCAAGAATTATTCTTTATAATTCCGGAGACCTGGACAACGCGGCTACCGATATTGTCACCTACCGCTGGAGCGAAGAAGTGTTTGTCCAACTCCCTAGAGTAGAAATAATCAATGAACCGGAGATTATGCAAGGGCTTTTGGGAGTATTCGCGGAGCAGATTAACAAGAACGCAGGCGTAATCAAAGCCACGGAAACGCCGAAAAAGGAGGAGATTATGGGTTTTGTAATCGGAGGGGATGTGGAAAGCAAGGGAGAGCGCGAACCGGTTCAAACAATTCTTCCCGCAACCTTCCCTGCTGTTAAATTTGCACCGGCCAAGTTTTTCTCGAGCTTAAAAAATCCGATTAGTGAGGCGGTAAAGACTCTGACTACCATCAATATCAGGTGGACGGTAATTTTAGGGATTGTATTAATCTCAGGCGGCTTATTAATAAACGAATACTTCTTTCACAAAGCCGAGCTTATAGTTTATCTTCCCTTCCAATCGTTAAAAAACGAGTTGACCATAGACTCTCAAGGTCTAAAAATTGAGCAGGTTAAATTGACCGGAGAATTAAAAGAGTTAAAAGCAACAACCGGGAAAAAAGAGATCGGTGAAAAGGCCAGAGGTACCGTGACAATTCATAACTTTGAAGATAATGAAAAAAGTTTTCCCAAAGGAACAGTGCTGGAAACGGGTGGCTTAAAATATAGCCTGGATCAGGAGGTAAAAGTAGCCTCTGCCAGCGTAATAACCATCGAAGGAGGGCTGGTTAAGCAACCGGGAAAAGTCAAAGCCAGTCTGACCGCAGAGGAAATAGGCAGCGAAGCCAATATCACCGGCGGAAAGAAATTTAAAATAGAGTCTCTTCCCGACACTCTTTATTTTGCCCTAAATGACAGCAGCTTCAGCGGTGGATCAAAAAAAGAGATAAAAACCGTAACCGGCAAGGACCAAGCCGACCTGAGGACAAGTCTTTTAGATCAGGCAAAAAAACAGGATCTTGACGAGCTGATTAAATCAGGGCAAGTCCAGATTAAGGAAGGAAAGATTATCAGAACCCTAACCGAAGTTGAACTGGCTGAGGAAAAATTCGATAGGGAGCTTGGGGAAGAGGCAGACAAGTTGAATCTTAGCGCACAAGCCGTCACCACGGTTTATTATTTTCAGGAGAGAAATATGTTGCGAATTCTTGAGAAAGAGCTATCCGGGAAGATGAAAAAAGGATACAATCTTCAGCTGGAAAATCTTTCGTATTCGATAAAAAAAGCGGAAAAGAAAAATGGAGAAATTAGCTTACTACTTGCAATAGACGCCAGAGCTTTAAAAAATATAGATAAAGTTAAATTATTGAGCCAAGTGCGCGGCAGGAACAAAGATACGGTGGAAAGATTAATTAAAAATAATTTTGCCGCGGAAGGTATGAAATTGGACATTGCGCCAAAACTGCCCTTGTTCCAAAGTTTCACTCCTTGGATTGGGAAAAACATCAGTCTTGAAATTAGCAGTTTATAAAAGATTGGTATACTTCTATTGATTGAGATTGCAATCAGTATATACCCCTCTAAGTTGATTTGATAAGATATTTTTAGTTGAAAATTTGCAAAATCAACTAAGACGGGTATATATTTGGATACGTTTGCAATACCAACCGATGATTAATATGGCTTTATATAGTTATATCAAGGAGGAGACCTCGGTAAAAAAAAAGACGATTCGTCTTGCATCGTATCTTTCCCTAACCATAGGTTGCCTGTTATTGTTCTGGTCATTTTATCCCGTGATATCTTTTGAGCTTTATTCGCGGGTATTTATCAGACAAAATTTAAAAAGCCCTATCCCGAGTACGCAACTCGCTTCATCCCTGGCACAGGCAAATTCGGTATTGGGTGATTTTAATGTTTACTCCAATAACTTGAGAGATTTTACCCAGGTAAATCTCTGGTTTCCCAAAAGACCCCAAGGTGAGGCGGTCGAGGCTGTCGAGGTCAAGGAGTATGCTCTTTCAATTCCAAAACTCAATATCGCAGATGCCCGGGTTTTGGTAGGTGGAGAAGACCTAAAAAAAAGTCTGGTACATTATCTTCCGGCTTCTTTGCCGGGTGAGTATGGCAATGTGGTGATTTTCGGCCACTCAACACTGCCCCAACTCTATAACTCCAAGAACTATACCACAATTTTTACCTACTTGCCTTCGATGGAAAAGGGAGACAAAATCTATGTGAACATCGGAGAGGACAAATTCGAATATGAGGTTTTTGACCTGTTTGTAGTTAATCCGGATGAAATATCAGTACTGGAACAGGCCAATGACGCGTCTTATCTGACGCTTATTACCTGCGTACCACCGGGAACCTATTGGAAAAGGTTGGTTGTCAAAGCAAAACTGACAAAACTTCCAAGCGGGTAACGGTCAAAAATAGCCGGAGAAAAATAATCGCTTAAGCCCCATAATATATGGTAAAATGAGGGCCATGAATAAAGGCAGATTTACTTTATTTAGCTCTTTCTTATCTGTACTATTATTAAATATTTATAAAATCCTGCTTTTTTTAATAAACTTTTTTATTTTCGTTGGAGATACGACGATCAATTTTTTGCTGTTCGTCTTCAAATTACTGCTTGGGGCATTTAACTTGATCCGAAATAAACTAAAAAAATTTCGAGTGCCAAAATTTAAGCAGCGAAAAACTAAAAAACTAAAACTTCCTAAACTAAAAATCAAGGCAAAAATTTTTCCCAAAATCTCAAACAGGATACGCTACCTGGTCTTGGGGTCGGTGCTAACGCTGCTGGTAATTTTTTTCCAACAATCCTACCTTTTTGTCAAAAGTCTACCCTCGCCGGCCAGTATCGGGAGGGTAAACTATCCTCTCTCGACCCATATTTTTGACCGTAATGGCAGGCTCTTGTACGAAGTCTATCGCGAGCAAAATAGAACCCCGATTCGAATAAAAGAACTGCCCGTTTATATAAAAGAAGCGGCTATATCAATCGAAGACAAAGATTTTTATAAACACAACGGAGTATCTTTTGTTAACGGAATTCTAAGGGCGGTTAAGGACTCCTACGTCTGGGGTAAAATCCAGGGAGGGTCGACCATTACCCAGCAGTTAATCAAATCTTCGCTTTTGACTTCGGAAAGGACGGTTAAAAGAAAAATCAAAGAAATTATTCTGGCACTTTGGGCTGAAAGAATCTATACAAAAGATCAAATTCTGGAGATGTATCTTAATCAGGTCCCTTATGGCGGATCTTCCTATGGGATAGAAGAAGCAGCCAAGACTTATTTTGGAAAAAATGCCAAAGATCTGACCCTTTCCGAGGCAGCGCTTTTGGCAGGATTACCGATTGCGCCTACTTATTACTCGCCGTATGTCAATCCGGACCTGGCAATTTCAAGAAGAGATGAAGTCCTTGAACTGATGTTGGAAAACGGATATATCAATGTTGAAGAAAACAAAAAAGCTAAAGCGGAAAAAATGAGTTTTATTCCCTTTGAGTCGAAGATAAATGCTCCCCATTTCGTCTTTTATACAAGGAGTGAATTGGAAAGCATTTTTGGAATACAGAAAGTTGAAGAAGGCGGATTTAAGGTGACTACATCACTTGATCTGGATATTCAAAAGCAAGCGGAAAGGATTTTACAGGAAGAGATTGACAAAATCAGACACCTGAATGTCAGCAACGGCGCCATCTTGGTTACGAGGCCTTCCACCGGCGAGATTTTGGCAATGGTGGGATCGGTTGACTATAATGCTCTGCCGGACGGGGCTTTTAATGTCACGATAGCCTTCAGACAGCCGGGCAGTTCGATAAAGCCCCTGATGTATTCTCTGGCGCTGGATGGCGGCTTAACAGCTGCAACCATCATCAACGATGCGCCCGTTACCTTTGATCTGGGCGGAGGGTATAATTATAAACCGGTAAATTATGACAACCGATTCCACGGAAGAGTGACGATGCGTCTGGCTTTGGCCAACTCATACAATATTCCGGCGGTCAAGACCTTAAACGAAGTTGGCGTTGATAATTTTATCCGTCACGCTAAGAATATGGGAATTCGTAATTGGAATGATCCCTCGCAATACGGACTATCTTTGACCCTGGGCGGCGGAGAGGTGATGCTGGTCGATATAGCGACAGCATACGGAGTGCTGGCAAATCAGGGATATAAAATCGATAGTACCTCTTTGGTGCAGGTCGAGGATGCTTACGGTAATTTTATCTATGAACCAAGCAGAGTTAAAAGGAAAGTCTTAAACGGAGGAATAGCTTTCATTATCTCCGATATTTTGTCCGATAATTTTGCCAGACAGCTGGCTTTTGGTTCCAGATCGCTACTGGAGATACCGGGATACAAAGTTGCGGTAAAGACCGGGACAACCGATGATAAAAAAGACAATCTCGCGATCGGCTATACCCCCGAATTTGTAGTGGCGGTGTGGGTGGGCAATAATGATAATAAACCGATGAACCGTTATCTGGCGTCAGGCGTTACCGGTGCAACTCCCATCTGGAATAGAATGATGAGTTATTTGCTCAATAATTACAGCAGCGGCAATAAATGGTACTCAAAACCTGAAAATGTAGTTGAGAAGAAATGCTATTTTGGCAGAGTTGAGTATTTTTTAGCCGGTACTGAAAACAAAGCGAGCTGTAAAGAAATTATTTTAAAAACTTCTCCAACGCCGGAAAAAGATGATTAAATTTGTTTAAATTCGACTAAAGGTTGAAGGATTTTGGGAATCAGAATTGAACCGTCTTTTTGCTGGTAGTTTTCCAGGACGGCGATCAGGATCCTCGGCGATGCCAGGGCGGTATTGTTCAGTGAAAAACAGTACTCGGTTTTGCCGTCAGGTTTTCGATACTTAATATTTAATCTTCTGGTTTGAAAATCTCCCATGATCGAGTTGGACATGGTTTCGCCATAGGCATTACGTGAAGGCATCCAGGTCTCGGTATCGTATTTCTTGATCTGCGGTTCACCCATGTCTCCCGTGCACATAAGCAAAACCCGATATGGTAATTCCAAATCCTGCAGAATCTCTTCTGAATTTTTCTGGAGTTCTTCGTGGAGTTTTTTTGCTTCCTCAATATTATTTTTTCCAATGATCACCTGTTCGACTTTCCAGAATTCGTGCAATCGGTAAAGTCCTTTGGTGTCTTTTCCATAAGCTCCTGCTTCCTTTCTGAAACAGGGAGAAAAAGCGACGAATTTTTTGGGCAAATCTTTTTCATTTAAAATTTCGCCGGAAAAATAAGCGGTTACCGGCTGCTCGGCAGTACCTGCCAAATAAGCATCCTCACCGTTGAGTCTATAAACATCCTGCTTGCCCCAGGGGAATTGGCCGGAGCCAGAAAGCGTAAAAGCCTTAATGACGGCCGGAGCAATAATAGGAGTGTAGCCTTTCCTGACAAGCTTATTGAAAACATGAAAAAGCAAGGCAAAATGGAGTTGAGCCAGTTGATTTTTCAGAAAATAGCCGCGGAATCCGGATATTTTTACCCCTCTTTCCAAATCGATCAGGTCAAGACTTTTTCCCAGTTCGATATGTGATTTAGGAATAAAGTCCATTTTTGGAATTTTTCCCCATTTTTTTATTTCCTTATTCCCTGTTGCGTCTTTACCGATCGGAACATCGGGGAGAGGTACGTTTGGGACATAAGATAATAACTCATTTAATTGTTGATTGTTGGTTGTTAATTGGTTTTCGAGATTTTTTAGATTATTTTTGATGTCTTTACCTTTTATTTTGCTTTCATCGCTGACCGGTGATTTGGCAAGTTTGTTCCTCTCTTCCCGCAGGTTTTGAATCCGGTGTATTAAATCCAATCTTTGATCATCCAAGTTGATGATTTTCTCCAGATCAATTTCGCGGTTTTTATTTTTCGCCGCTTGAACAACCTTTTCCTTATTTTTCCTGATGAAATCAATTGACAGCATAGTGGAAAGTTCGCTTAAAAATAATCGTAGCTATGGTGAGTATTTTATCGGCGACCAATAGTTGTTTTTCCGGATCTGAAATCAGTTTTTGTCGAGATAGTTCCAGCCAAGATTTCTGCAGTTGGGGCGGGAAATATTTTTCATTGATCGACGGGTGAATTTTTTCGCGATATATTTTATCAGCGTGTTGGAAAAAGACAGCTGCGGTTTTGGAATTTTTATTAACTAAACACTTGATAGTCCGCTTGAGATCGGAAGAAAAGTCAAAATAAGCTCGCAGGTTTTTTTGCATATTTTTTCAGGAATTTATAAGTAAGCGAAAGAAATTTGTTTTTGATTTTTTCATTTTGAATTTCTTGATGGGGATTTCTATTCGGCCTGATATTAATCATGGCAACAGTATCAAGTTCCTGCGAAATCAGGTCAAGTCCGCCTCCCCAGATGTCTTTTTGTTTGCTGTTTTTTTCTAAAAGTACCTGTTCCGCGTCATAGTGATATTCGCCTCCTAGAGCAACGATCCCTTTTTCGATGTCAAGAGTAATTTTAACATAGTCAGGATAATCGGCAGAGGCTTTTTTGATATCTTGATCGGTGGCGGGTTTTGTAAGTAAAACGATCATTAGTCTATTTTATTATATTTGATTTGATTTTTTTCACTAATCTTTTTAGGGCTTTGAGTCGGTGATTGATAGCTTGGTGTTCGACCTCCGTCAGCTCGTCGTAATATTTATTGAATTTTTTGACAATGAGAAGAGCCCGGTAGGGAAACCCTTTGGCGTATTGAGGGCAAGGTTTTTCCGCGATATAACCGTGAATTTTCTCCTGTTCGCAGATTACACAACCCTCAGGGTTTGCAGGCTCGTTTTTTATCAAACCCTGAGGGTTATAACCTGGCTTATAAAAACAAATACAGGTTTCAAGATAGGCCCTTCTTAATTTTAGCGAGACTCCCTTAAGCTGGGATAAAGTGTAGTTAATCAATTGTTCGTCTGACGCTTCAAATCCCAGCCAGCGGCGTGACCTGACCCCGGGTTCGTTGCGTAAAAAAGGAATGCTCAATCCTCCGTCGTCTGCGACAGTCGGCAGTCTACTTAAATTTGCATAGTAGCGGGCTTTGATTACGGCATTTTCCCTAAAAGTTTTGCCGGTTTCTCTAGGTTTTGACCTGATCTTTAAGGATTTTAAAGTGACAAGTTTGATCCCTGATTTTTTCAGTTCCTGCAAACCTAATTTCAATTCCCTGATTTTGGCCGGATTATGCGTTGCCAGGAGCAATTTATTCATGGGAGAAATTATACATTCTTGAGCTGCCCTTGACAAGAAAACTTGGAATATGTTATGCTAAGATTCCAGTATATGAATACTGGAAAAAACAAAAGTCCGGAAATCCAAAGCTCTAAAAATTAACCCGAGCCCGCAAGGGCTCTTTTTTTAAATAAATTTTATGATTAAGCATTTTTTAAAAATATCCGATTTATCAGATGAGGAAATTACCGGAATACTTGATCTTTCGCTTCAATTAAAAAAAGAATTAAAAAAAAAGGGGGCGAATAAACCTATATTTAAAAATAAGACCCTGGCAATGATTTTTGAAAAACCATCACTGCGTACCAGGGTTTCATTTGAAGTGGGTATGACTCAGCTTGGCGGACATGCCCTATACCTTGGCCCCAATGATATTCAAATGGGTAAAAGGGAAACTATAGCGGATATATCGGGTACGCTTTGTAGATATGTGGATATTATTATGGCCAGGGTATTTGAGCACAAAGCTTTGCAGGAATTGACTAAACTTGCTACAGTACCCGTGATTAACGGTCTTTCCGATCTTGAACACCCCTGTCAGATTATGGCGGACCTCTTAACAATGCTGGAATATAAAAAAAGATTAAAAGGGTTAAAAGTAGCTTTCGTAGGTGACGGTGAAAATAATGTAACCCACTCATTAGCTGTAGCGGCGGGAATTCTGGGAATGGATTTCAGGGTGGCAAACCCAAAGGGTTATGCGATGAAAAGAGAAATAGTTAATGAAGCGATAAGTTTGTCAAAAAAGTCAGGAGGACAAATTAAGGAATTTTCCAACCTTACAGATGCAGTAAAGGAAGCTGATGTTGTCTACACGGATACCTGGATTTCCATGGGTGACGAAGCAGAAAAGGAAAAAAGATTAAAAGTTTTTAAGGGATTTCAAATTACAAATAAACTGATGAATATGGCAAAATCAGACTCCGTTTTTATGCATGATATGCCTGCATATCGCGGTAATGAAGTAGCAACAGAAGTAATTGACGGTCCGCAATCAATTATTTTTGATCAGGCGGAAAACAGACTGCATGCTCAAAAGGGCGTAATGGCATTTCTAATTAAAAATTCGCAAAAAATAAAAAAATGAAAACCCAGCTTTTTGGCAGGGATTTTATCGCGGAGCAAGATTGGACGAAAGAAGAGTTAGAAACAGCGCTGAATGTAGCAGTGGATTTGAAAAGAAAATTTCTACTTAATGAATCGACACCATATTTACTGCACAAGACTCTGTTTTTATTATTTTTCTTCAGTTCAACCAGAACCAGAACGAGCTTTGAAGCCGCTATGGATCATTTGGGCGGAAATGCTCATGATCTTCCTTCGGATAAACTGCAGATTTCCCACGGTGATACTGCTAAAGAGATTGGGAAAATACTTTCATCTTATGGACATGGTATTGCAATCAGACATTGTGATTGGAAAGAAGGAAATGCTTATATCAGGGAGGTCGCGGAACATTCGGCAGTTCCCGTATATAACATGCAGTGCGATATTCATCACCCTTTTCAAGCAATGGCCGACCTTCTGACAATATTTGAAAAAAAGAAAACCTTAAAAAAAAGGAAAATTGTCATGTCTTGGGCTTATGCCTCTTCATATACCAAACCGATTTCCGTACCTCAGTCGTTCTTGCTTTTGTTGACAAAATTCGCTGCCGATATCACCCTAGCTTATCCAAAAGAGTTTGAGTTGCTGCCGGAAGTGATGAAATCGGCCAAAAATAATATCAAGCAAAATGGAGGTTCGATTGAAATAACTCATAATATGAAGGATGCTTTTGCCGATGCGGACGTGGTATACCCCAAAAGTTGGGGTCCACTGGTTATAACAAGTGACCCTAAAAAATGTACTAAAATTGCCGCGAAATACACTGATTGGATCTGTGATGAAAAAATAATGAAATTGGCTAAAAGAGACGCGATTTACATGCATTGTCTACCTGCAGATAGAGGGATAGAAGTGACAGATGAAGTGATTGACGGACATCAATCAGTAGTTTATGACCAGGCGGAAAATCGGCTACATGTGCAAAAAGCGATAATGGCATTGACTATGGGAGGTAGGTAAAAATTATAAATTATCAATTTTCAAATAATTTCTATGAATAAAAATCCATTTTTCGGTAGGGACATACTAAGTTCGGAGCAGTACAGTAAGGAAAATTTGGAAATTTTAGTCAGCGTTAGTCGTGAGATGAAGTCTATAGTAGAAAACGTTGGTTCAACCGATATTTTAAAAGGCAAAGTAATGACAGCCCTTTTCTATGAACCTTCGAGCAGAACTTTCGCTTCCTTTATCGCAGCCATGCAAAGGTTGGGCGGAAGTTTTATTCCTTTGCAGGGAATGACTTATTCTTCAGTTACCAAGGGAGAAAACCTGGAAGATACGGTAAGAACTTTTGCCTGTTATTCGGATGTTATAGTACAAAGACATCCTGAAGTCGGATCTGCCAAAAGATCGGCTGCGGCATCTACTGTTCCTATAATTAACGCAGGAGACGGAGTAGGAGAACACCCGACACAGGCCTTGTTAGACTACTTTACCATTATCGAGCGGTTTAGAAAAATAGACGGATTGTCAATTACAATGGTGGGTGATTTATTAAATGGCAGAACCATCCATTCATTGATAAAATTGGTATCGTTGTATAAATCGGTTAAGATTAATCTGGTTTCACCTGATATTCTGAAGTTGCCTTCTGAAATACTGAAAAAGATCAAAAAACGCAGGGTTAAGGTGAATGAGATGGATAGATTGGATGGAATAGTTGCTAAATCTGACGTAGTTTACGTAACCAGGGTGCAAAAAGAAAGATTCACCGACCTGAATCTTTATGAGAAACTCAAACATTATTACATAATTACTCCCCAGCTTTTGAAAAAAGCCAAAAAGACGACGATCGTCATGCATCCTTTACCCCGGGTTGGTGAAATTGAGTCTGCAGTAGATGACGATCCTCGCGCCGTCTACATCAAAGATCAGATGCGAAATGGTATGTATACCAGAATGGCTCTTTTATCCCTAGTCTTGCAGAAAAATAAATTCTAAAATAATTAATTTTATGCCGCATTTAATATTGCCGGGATTGATAGACGTACATGTTCACCTGAGAGATCTTGGTCA
>Ga0155064_111_pt1 | contig 17732 bp, 18 predicted proteins | sample RifCSPhighO2_01_FD_106032 | JGI IMG/M metagenome (GOLD analysis project Ga0155064, IMG submission 106032) | Candidatus Roizmanbacteria bacterium RIFCSPHIGHO2_01_FULL_39_12c | reverse complement strand
AAATTCTAAAATAATTAATTTTATGCCGCATTTAATATTGCCGGGATTGATAGACGTACATGTTCACCTGAGAGATCTTGGTCAATCCCATAAAGAGGATTTTTATACCGGCACCTCGGCCGCTTTAGCTGGAGGGTTTATTACGGTTCTCGATATGCCGAATAATAAAGAACCGATTACCACATTAACCAAATTAGTTGAAAAAATCAGTGAGGCCAAAAAAAAGATTGTCTGCGATGTCGGATTCCATGCCGGAAGCTTAGGGATCGATTTGGATGAGTTAGACAAGATGGAACCTTACGTTCTCGGACTCAAACTTTATCTCAATAAAACCACAGGTAATTATATTATTGATAAGGAAAAATTGATAAAAATTTTCGACCATTGGCATAGTCTAAAACCGATTATGCTGCATGCAGAGTCGGATATCATCGGCGAAGTTATAAATAATGTCAAAAGAACAGGAAGACATGTGCATATTTGTCATGTTTCTACCAAATACGAATTGACGACGGTAATCGAGGCGAAAATGAAAAAACTACCGGTTACTTGCGGAGTAACACCTCACCATCTTTTTTTGTCATACGAGGCCGCAAAGAAATTAGGTCCATTCGGTATGATGAAACCGCAAATCGAAAAGGGATTTAAAGAATTTTTGTGGAAAAATTTGACTTACATAGACGTGATAGAATCAGATCATGCTCCCCACACGATTGAAGAGAAAAAATCCGGAACCCCACCATTCGGAGTGCCCAACTTGGATACGACTTTGCCGCTTCTTTTAACTGCGGTTTCCGAAAAAAAATTAACACGCGAACGTTTACTCGAACTTTGTTACGAGAATCCCTATAGGCTATTCAGAATTAAAACAGACAAAAATACTTATCTTGAAATTGATGAAAAAAAAGAGTTTGTTATCGATAATAAAAAGTTAAAAACTAAATGCGGCTGGTCACCATATGCAGGATGGAAAGTCAAGGGCAAAGTAAAAAGAGTATTCATCAAAGGTAAAAAAGTATTTGAAAACGGTAAAATCCTTGTTAAAAAAGGATCAGGCAAAGTTATTTATTCAAATTAAAAACAATTATGGATACTTCAACCTCGATCAAAAATTTAATATTTGATTTTCCAGTAATGAACGCTTCCGGAATTTGGGGAGCCACAGAAAATGAATTAAAAAAAATATTAGAGAGTAAGTCAGGTGCAGCTGTCGTAAAATCGGTGACATTGACAAAAAGATCTGGTAATCCGGGCGTGAGATATTATAAGGAGGAGGTAGGATCGATAAACAGTATGGGATTGCCTAATCAGGGTATCGAATACTATTGCGATATTGCAGATAGATTGAATGAGTATAGAAAACCGGTGATCTTGAGTCTTGCCGGTTTTTCACAAAACGACTATATCAAATTAGTTAGAAAAGCATCGAAATATTCATTTTCTGCTCTGGAAGTTAATCTTTCCTGCCCCAATATCGAAGGGAAAGGCATTTTTGCGTACGATTTTAAAACGATGTTTAAGTTACTGAAAAAGTTAAGGAAGTTGACAGACATGACAATGGGAGTAAAACTTTCCCCTTACGCACAAAGAGATGAAATAAAATTGGTAGCAGAAAATCTGCTTGATATTAGGATAGATTTTGTTACAACAATGAATACTTTTCCGCTTTCCGCATTTATCAACTGGGAAAAAGAATCGACGAGAATCAAGCCTAACGGCGGAATAGGAGGGTTAGGTGGCGCGGCAGTTAAGCCGATTTGCTTGAGTCAGGTAATACTTTTGCATCAATACTCCAAAGGGAAACTACCGATAATCGGGGTAGGGGGTATATCAACGGCCAGCGACATTTATGAGTTTATTTTAGCTGGAGCGGCCGCAGTACAATTGGGTACAAGCCTGTTACATAATGGCACGAATTTTTTTCAGACTTTAAGAGATGATTTAATCAAGTTATTGTTGGAAAAAAAAGTTAATAAGTTATCCTCAAAGATTGGGAAGTTAAAATTCCTCTAATATGGAATCCAAAATAATAAAAATCCTCAAAAATGTCGGGGCAATCCTTACTGATGACCATTTTGTTTATACTTCAGGTAAACATGGATCGGTTTATATCAACAAAGATTTTTTGTATCCTCACACAAAAGAGACATCTCATATAGGGAGAATGTTTGCAGAAAAGTTTAAGGATAAAAGTATCGATGTTGTAGCTGCTCCGGCTGTCGGCGGAACAATCTTATCGACTTGGACAGCTTATCATCTTTCAAAGTTAAAGAAGAAGGATATATTGAGTGTTTATACAGAAAAAGACAAGGGAACTACAGCATCAGCTGCCGAAAGCGAGCAAATGTTCCGAAGAGGTTATGATAGATTTATAAAAGGAAAAAAAGTTCTGATTCTTGAAGATTTAACCACGACAGGAATTTCAGTCAAGAGAACTGTTGATTCTGTAAGAAATGCAGGAGGGAAAGTCGTTGCAGTTTGCGTGATGGTTAACCGAGATCCCAAAAATATCAACGCAAAAACAGTCGGCGCGCCGTTTTACTCGTTAGATGTTTTTCCAGCTCAAGCTTATGACGAGAAATACTGCCCACTTTGTAAAAAAAACATTCCGATCAATACAAAAGTTGGCCACGGTAAAAAATATTTAGAGAAGCAATAGAAAAAAAATAATTGAACTTGTAGCGATTAATCAATTAATCGAACCATTGATGAATTTTCAAGGAAAACTGGAAAGGATTGTAAAAAACAATAATTCACTTCTTTGTGTTGGGCTTGATTCGGATTTAGAAAGAGTCACCGGTAAATATAAAAAATTAAAGCATCCCCAGTTTGAGTTTAACAGATGGATTATAGACCAGACTCATGATCTGGTTTGCGCCTATAAACCAAATTCGGCTTTTTATGAAGCAGAAGGATTAAAAGGAACACTTGCGCTTAAATTTACCTGTCATTATTTAAAGAAAAATTATCCGCAAATTCCAATTATCTTAGATGCAAAAAGAGGAGATATAGGATCATCTAATAAAGGATACGTTAAATTCGCTTTTGATTTTTTGGGAGTTGATGCGATCACGCTTCATCCCTATTTAGGAAGAGAATCATTAACTCCTTTTTTAGAACTTAAAGATAAAGGTTTATTTATTTTATGCCATACTTCTAATCTCGGAGCAAATGAGCTGCAGGATTTAAACGTCATTCCGGGGGGCAAAGCGGCTCCGGAATCGTTGTTTGATTCTGGTCGCGCTCGTTACTCGCTTGCCAGAATGACTGATAAAATTCCATTATACAGGTATGTTGCCAAGCGGGTAGCCGAGGAATGGAACAGGAACGGAAACTGTATGTTAGTTGTTGGGGCAACTTATCCGAAAGAGCTTAAAGAAATAAGAAAGATTACTGGAGAGAGGACGATTTTAATCCCGGGAATTGGAGCTCAAGGAGGAGACGTTGAAAAGACAGTTAAGGCGGGATTGAATTCGAAAAAGAAAGGAATAATTGTAAATTCATCACGTGGTATAATTTTCTCCGAAAATCCAAGAACAGAAGCAAAAAAACTTCGGAATAAAATCAATTTTTATCGAATATAAAGTCCTTAATGAATTGTTTAGGTGCAGTGATTTTGGTATTGCCAATATATTTTAAAATTAAAAGATCTTTATCTGTATACTCATCTTGCTTACGATTTGCATCTCTCTCGGAGCGAAAAAGCGGATTAGAGGGGTATATACTGAGTAACTTATTTGTAAACCTGAGTTATCGAAGTATAGTAATAAGATAATCTGCTTTTATTTGTTTTGCCAACTGAAGATAGATATTGTCTTTTAAATCTCTCGATACTCTTACAATTTTTATTGTGTTAAAGGCAGAGAATGCCGCATTATAATTTATACCAAGCTATAAATCTAGCTACAAGATTAGGTCTATAACTTGGAAATTTATTAATTTAATCGCCTTTAAACCGATAATATTATAACTTGACTTTTATAATTATCGGGTTATAATATAAGTCACATGATTAAAAGAGATATATATGAGCCTCTTAAGTCTCATCTTGAACAAAAAGAAATTTCACTTATTGTGGGACCACGTCAAGCAGGGAAGACTACTCTTATGCGTCTTCTCAAAGAAAATTTAGACAAAAAAAACAAAAAGACACTTTTTTTAAGTCTCGATATGGAGGCTGATCAATTTTTTTTCAGGTCCCAAGGTTTGCTCCTGCAAAAAATTGAACTGGAGATGGGAAAGGAAAAAGGATTTGTTTTTATCGACGAGATCCAAAGAAAGGAAGATGCGGGAGTGTTCTTAAAAGGAATTTATGACATGGACTTACCTTACAAATTTGTTGTTTCAGGGAGCGGGAGTGTCGAGCTAAAAGAGAAAGTTCATGAATCACTGGTTGGTCGCAAAAGACTTTTTGAAATTTATCCGTTGTCATTTGAAGAGTTTGCCAATTACAGATTAAATTATTCATATCAAGATAAGCTTAATGACTTTTTAAATCTACATAAAGCCGATGCAAGCAAACTTCTTGACGAGTATCTTAATTTCGGCGGCTATCCCAGAGTTGTACTTGCTCAAACCATAGATGAAAAAAGGCAAATTATAGCAGATATTTATCAAAGTTATCTGGAAAAAGACATTATTCTTCTCTTAAATATAGTAAAAGCTGAAAGATTTACTCACTTGGTTAGAATATTGGCTTCACAGACCGGAAAATTAGTTAATATATCGGAATTGTCCAATACTCTGGGAATTGCAGCTCAAACAGTAAAAGATTATCTGTGGTATTTAGAAAAAACTTTTATAATTACCAAAGTAACACCTTATTTTAAAAATATTCGTAAAGAAATAACCAAATCAAATGTTATTTATTTTGTTGACCTTGGCATAAAGAACTTTGCCACCGGCCAGTTCGGCAACGCGACTCATGGTCAACCGCAAGGATTTTTATTCCAGAATTTTGTTTACAACAACCTGCGAAAGTTTTTACATAATAAAATATCCTCAATTCACTTTTGGAGGACAAAGGACAAGGCAGAGGTGGATATTGTTATGAATACCTCTAAAGAAGCTATTCCTATAGAGGTTAAATATCAGACTTTAAAAAAACCAATTTCTTCCCGTTCTTACAAGTCTTTTATTAGTAAATATAGGCCTTCTAAGGGTTATATTATCCACCTCGGTAATGAGTTTAAAGAAAAACTTGCCGGTACAAAGATTTTTTACCTTCCCTATTATAAAATTGGAAATGTCACTAAAAATTTCCAATAAAAGAACAGTTTTTTTGATCTACTTTGATCTATTGATTTTTTCAAAAAACTTCTACATAATAGAACATGGAAAAGGTTGAAAGTTTTCAAATTATATTCCGCTCGTGAAGAGCGGATTTTTTTATCCCTCCTCGCTTAAGCTACGAAGGGATAAATTAGAAGTGAAATGAAGTTTAGATTAAAAATTAGAAGGGAATTACTCCCGTAAAGCGCACCCGCCGTTTCGGCGGGTTTTTAAAATGGATATTTTTTGCCAAATTAAAGAAAAGTTAAACGGTCAAATTATAGATGAAACGGAAAATTTTTACCTTTTACATGATGGATATCCATTGTTTGAAGGGCATTTATTGATAATACCTAAGTTCCATATTAGATGTTTTCTAGAACTCAATAAAAAAAATTATACTGAATTCAGTAAACTTAAATTAAAAGTAATTAATTTTTTAAAAAATAATTACCGTCAACCTGTTTTATTTGAACACGGTATTGCGGGACAAACCGTATTACACGCACATCTTCATTTATTACCTACCGATATTTTAATAACTGATGAATTAAACAAGATCGGTAGCATTATCAAGACTCCTTTTATGCCGTACGTTTATTTTGAATATGGCAATAAAAGAATATTTATAAAACCTAAAATAAAAATTAAACCCGGGTTAATTCATTCTTACTTATACGCCCGCAAATTAAATAGATCCCAAATAGGAATAGAAAGAGCCAAAGAGTTATCGAAATGGTTAATAAGTGCTAAAAGAAAATATTTATTATGGAAGAATTTGTGAATAAAGACATTGATTCTACATGTGGATTTTGTCTTTATAATAAAGATGAATTCCCACATTTCAGACAGTTTGGCCAACAAGATCTTCAAAATTTTATTATTGCTGAAACGCCTAACTTTAGGGTAAAACCCGATATTTTGCCTGGCAATCCTGACGGTAGGCATATGTTAGTACATCCGAAAAAACATGTATATAATCATGCAGGATTGACTAAATACGCATATGAAGTTGGACAATTAGTTTATTTACTAGAGCAAAAGTTTGGCCCGCTAGTTATTTTTGAGCACGGAGGTTTACGGCCAGGAAATAGCGTACAATCGATCTATCACGCGCATTTTCACGCATATGGTGGATTAGAAGGTGTTGATGTAATTGGTTGGATGAATCATATGTTAAGTGGCGGGTTGGGTCCTGATGAGATTTATCCTCATGAAATCGTATCTGCCCCTGACTATGCTTTCATAACTAATTTATCAGACAGATTTAATGGGATACCCTATCTTTATGTAGAACAAGGACCTTGGGGATTAATAGTTGAAGATACTGAAGGGAGAATGAAATCTCAAATAACGCAAAGATCAATGCATCACTTTTTCTCCAAAGAACCTTTGAATTGGAAGAGTATCTCTGACAGCAAAGATTTAGCCAGAGAATCAGTCCGCCGAATAAGGAATTTGATTGAGTTTTGCGAACATGGTGAATATAATACCCATAGTTTTTGAGAAGCAGAGACAATCCCTGGCACCGCGACTTTGCCGCCGCAATATTTAGTGATAATTTCAATATTCTTTTTTAACGATTGTTCAACCTGCTCACGAGCGATATCATAGATATCGTCGATATTAAGAATTATATTTTTTGTTTTTCAGTGACCGCAGTTCTTTGTGCGTCGCTGTAGTTGAAACATTCAGTCTAACCAAGAATTATTTTTTTCGAATATTTTTCCACCTCACTGGTTAAAAATTCTTTTATTTCCTCTTTAGAGTAAGATTTGTCAACAAATTTCAGATTAAATTCGGTAAGATCGTCATAATAAGTAAGTTGGCTTAAAAAATGTTCAAAAGAAAATTCGTTTCCAAATTTTTTTTTCGCATTAATTCTGAATTCGTCCAATGTATAAAGTTTATTTTTTAAAATATAAAAAAGATCGAAATAGTCCCTCCAGGTATTTCGTTTGCCAATTGTATGGGCTTTGTCCAAAGCAATATCTCTATAGTTGAAAAGATATAGTGGCCCGGCATCTATTTTTGGGAATAAAGGATTAAACCAGTAATATACAAGTGAAAAATTAACCTCATCTTTTAGTTTCAGTGTTACCATATCAGAACTTTGAAAAACGTTATTTTTTATTTGTAATATCTGATTTAATTTATGAATGTCTTTTGCGTCAATTGGTTTGGTTTGAAATAGATCAAAATCAAAAGAATAGCGATGATTCAGTTGCAGGGCAAGCGCTGTTCCGCCCGCTAAGAAGGCTTTTTTTTTAAAAGCTTTAAGTACATTAAAGACTTTAAGCTGGTTTTGATCTAATAATTCGAGGTGTATTGACGACATAATATTCCTTAGTAAAGTGCTCATTCTGTAAACCTAACATAATTCTTGCTAGTGAAAATCTCTGCGGCTGATAGATTTTGGCGGGTTCCTTAATAAAGGTAGTTTTAATTGTACTCAAAGGGTAGGTTTTAAAAAGCCATTTCCAATCTTCAAGACTACCCATAGACAAAATCTGATGAATAATGTAATTTTTGTCTTTATTAAGATCCATGTTGTTTACATCGTTAGACCATAAGGTGGCCTGAAGGCTTTTTGGCGGATGTTTTGACATACCCAAATTATAGCAATTTTTTGGGTTTTTTGATATTCTTAAATCATTAAAAATGAAGGTGAAGTTAAATGAAAATCAGACAGATCGTTTATCTGAATACATGGGGAATATGTCCTTGTTAATCTTGGGAACAGTAGTAATTTCGCAGTTTATAAGCAATGCAAGACTAAATATTTTTAGTCTTATTCTGGGAACGGGCTTAACAATTTTATTTTTGGTTATTAGTCTAGACATACTAAAATGAATACTAATGCAATACTGACAATATTAGGAATGGCAATTGCAATTTTAGCCACGATTATAATTCATAAGGCAGCACAACCGCCAACTACCAAAAAATAACTATGGACATAAACGATTTTTTAATAAGATTTTATTTTGGAATTTCTGTAGCTATGCTTATTATGGCAATTATTCTTTATCCGACTCTTCGTGAGCGGGCATTGAAAAGAAGTAGAAAGAAAAAGTTTAGCTCCGATTAATTAAGAAGCAGATACGACTCCAGCCAAATCAACTTTGCCACCACAATATTTTGTAATGATTTCGATATTTTCTTTTAACGATCTTTCTACCTGTTCTCTATTAATAGTATAGATTCCATCTATATTCAGAAGTATATTTTTAGTATCTTCGGAAACTGCAGTTCTTTGGGCGTCGCGGTAGTTGAAGTAGATATTATAGCCTCCAATTTGATCGAAGTAAGCTAAGTCGGTTGTTTTGTATTTGATAGGTTCTTTATCTCCCAGTAAGAGAATTTCCTCACCTTCTCTAGGAAATCGCAAAACTGTAGGAAATTTAATTTTATCTAAATCAAAAGCACCAGAGGAGACATGATATTTCATCACTATCAAATTATAAGCGTCTACACAAGTATTAATATTGTACAGTCCTTTATTCAGAGCAATGCGTCGAAGTAAAGCTTCTGGCGACGGCCTTTTTGAGTGCCAATCAAGACCCATTTCTTTGTATATTCTTCTATAACTTTGGATTTCAGGATATGCGCTAATTATTTCGTTACTCAAACTTTTTTGAGATTTTGTAAATTCTTCTATTTCTTTGCTTAATTCAGGATCATTTTTTTTGATAGCGACTCCTTTTATTATCGCAATTCCGATATTAATCGACGGATATTTTTCGGCCATTATAGGATCGACAGAGAAAATTTCCGGTTTATTAAGAATCGGGAAGAGATATTTTTGAACTGTTTCTTTTTTAGATTTTGCTGAATTTAATAATTCAAGGGTTTTTTCTTTCCCCAATTGCTTAATCAAATCTCCAGCCTTCGGTCCGTAAGGCTTTCCTGTTAAAACTAAATAAAATGCTTGAAAGGCAGATTTCGGATCAAGCCCGCTTTGCTTGATTGAATCAAATACAGTTTTTTGAAATTCATCTTTATTAGAAACATTTAATATTTTCAGACGAGCGGAGAGTTTTTTTAGAAAATCCTTTTGCTCAACAGAAAGCTTAGTAGTTAATAGTGAGTAATTAGTAGTAGGGGAATTTTCTTCGGCGTATTTTTCCAGATAGATTCTGGCGTATTTGATTCGCTCTTCTAAGATAGCTTTTTCTTCGGAATTAAGTTCGGACTTCTTTTGATCGGAGAAAAATTTATTTAAATTAGCTTTATTGGTTTTCAATAAGTTGGTTACAGTCCTAAAACGAGGTAGAAACAATCTTTTTTTGGGCAGGGGATTGACTTCAGACAGTTCAATAATTCGAGCAAAGTCGAGAATTATATCACCGGCTTTTTTCTCGGGAATTTTATTTTCCAGTTTCAGGAAATATGCATTCAAACATCTGTCATAATCGTCAAGAAGATTAGGAATGGAGTCACCAACAGGATTGAACTCAAGAGTTTTTTCCGGTGACATCCGAACAATAAGAAATCTGGCTAAGTCTGAAGGCAAAATACTTGTCAAATCTCTAGCTTTTAGTCCAATTCCTTTAGAAGATGACATTTTTTTTCCACCAAACAAGAAAAATTCATAAGGAAAGTAAAAAGGTCTAGGATAATTAAACACATCATCACATAGTGCAAATGAAATGTCATAAGATCCTCCTTTGCTCGCATGATCTTTACCAGCTCCTTCAAAAGTAATACCTAACACTTTCCAATGAGCAGGCCAATCAACTTTCCAAGGTAATTTTCCGTTTCCATCAAATGGTGAAATTGTTCCGGAGTAGCTACATCCTTTTGCCCAGGTAACTAGATTTGGTTCACAGGTAAAAGTAACGATTTTACCGTCCCATCCGGAAACTTTTGTCGTTCCTAATTTATTACATTTTGGGCAAACTACTTGTAGAGGATACCAATTTTCAGCTTTTTTTTGATAACCTGCTACTCTTCTATAAACTTCTAGAATTTTTTCTTTTTTGTCTAAGGCAGTTTTTATGACATCATTAAATTTACCTTCATGATACATATCCCAGGACGATAGATATTTTGCTTTTAAACCAAGCGATTCGAGAACATGTTTGAAGTCTTCTGAAAAATATTCTGCAAAGTTTTTATGTTTTTTATCAGGTGAAGGTGCAAGCCGTAAGGAATATCCCATATATTGTGAAAAATCTTTTTGAAATTGAGGCGGTAAGCCATCAATAGGATCAAAGTCGTTAAAAACATAAGTAAATATAGTATCTTTATTTTTGCTCGCCAAAACTTTTGCTACAACATCATGAAGAATCGGTCCTCGTAGAGAGCCCATATGTGCATATCCTGATGGTGTAAACATATCATCAATATGCTGAGTTTTGTCTCCTAATTGTTTGGCAATTCTATCTACCCAAATCATAAGTCATAAAACATGAAACATGTAACATGAAACATAAAGATACATATGTCATGCTGAACATGGTTCAGCATCTGTCATTCCTGACTTGATCAGGAATTTATTTAATTCTGGATTCCCGCTTTCGCGGGAATGACAACTGAGACCCTGAAATAAATTCAGGATGACAACAGATAAGTTTTTATGTAATTGACGTTCCCGGTTCGAAGTCTTTTTCTACCGATAAAAGCACACACTTATTTTCTTCTCGGTTAGTAGCGCACAATAACATACCTTCCGAGATTTCTCCAGCAATTTTAGCCGGTTCCAGATTTGTCAGAGTTATTATTTTTTTATCTTGAAGATCTTCTTCGGAATAATACGGAACAAGTCCGGTTATTACTTGTCTGGGTTTTTCTTCTCCGATATCAACTTGCAGCTTATATAGTTTATCTGTCTTAGGCACCCTTTCTACATTTACTATTTTTCCCACCCTTATCTGCAATTTTTTCCACTCAGCAAAGGTTATTTGAGCCATAGAAATCATTATAACCGATAATTAATATGACGGACTCGTCATTCTGGGGAGCGGTGAATGTTAAAGCGACTCCAGAACGACTCTGAACAAATTAATTCTAAAGTACTATTTTGAAAATAATGTAATTTATAATAATCGGGATATTTTGTATAGTAATTAAGAGTATAGATGTTATTAATATCAGCTAAACCAATGTTTAGAGCTTGAATTTCTTTAGTGTTTTTTTTCAAAAGCTGTTTAATATTGTTAAGTGCGATGACTGGGTTAACAGTCTCAAGCTGTTTTTGTAAAAGATACCAAATTTTTTGTGCTCCAATATCTCCTGGAATTTGATAGGGGAATCGAACTCCTTTTAAAAAACCGTTAAACATAAAAATTCTCGAGCCGTTGACAAAGGGTTGGTTGTAGTCGATGTTATTTTTATGCCTTGAAAAAGAAGCGCTACGGGCATGAATAGCAAATAAATTAGTTTTAGGAAAATTATTAAATTTCCCAAACTCTTCCCAGATAGGGAAGAGAGATTTGTATAATTTCCAGGATTTAGCCTCAAGCCAGGTGATACCCCAACCATCGCCCTGCCAGTCTCCGTCGAAGGCCTTACTATTTTTAGCCATTAGAGAGAATGAGTGGAGCAATTGGTATGGCTTAATTAATTTTTTTGATTTGGCTAAAAGAAATCTGCACATAATTTTTCATTGTCATTCCGAACTTGTTTCGGAATCTGTTTTTAAAAAATTCAGATGCTGAAATTAATTCAGCATGACATTTATAACAATCTCATAACTTTTTCTAATTTCTCAATTACATCATCGATGTGTTTTTTTTCGATGATATATGGCGGGAGAAAGCGAACGACGTCTTCTCCTGAAGGAATAGCTAAAACCATCTCACTCTGTAATGATTTTAAGACTTTATTTCTTTCGTTATTTTTTATTTTGACTCCAAGCATAAGGCCTTTACCTCGAACCTCAGCTATAAGAGTAGACTTAATAGAGGCTAAATTGTTAGAAAAATAATCACCCATAAGTTTAATATGGTCTAGTAGTTTTTCGTCCAATAGTTTTAACGTCGCCAAAATTCCAGCACAAGTTAAGGGGTTGCCGCCGAAAGTTGATGTATGAATGTTTTTGCTAATTTTTGAAGCAATAGATCTGTTGACCAGAGTAACGCCAATTGGAAACCCTCCTGCCAGTCCTTTGCCAAGACACAGTATATCCGGGGTGACATTATCCCAGAGGCTTGCTAAAAATTTCCCTGTCCGACCTATACCAGATTGGATTTCGTCAAAAACGAGAATTATATTATTTTCAACACAGATTTTTTTTATTTTTTCAAGATAACCTTTTTTGGGATTATTCAACCCGCCCTCGCCTTGCATAGGTTCAACTATAAACGCAGCGGTATTTTTGTCGATAGCTTTTTCCAATGAAAGCGGATCGCCGAATTTTATGAAAGTCACGTCCGGCAAAAACGGTTCAAATGGTTTACGGTATTTCTCTCCATAAGTTACCGACAGTGCTCCAAGGGTTTTTCCGTGATAGCTATTTTCACAGGCAATGATTTTATTTCGTCCAGAGGGCGACCGACCTTTGGTCAACTTAGAAGCTAAGATAATAAACTTAAGCGCTGCTTCGATCGCCTCTGTACCAGAATTGGCAAAATATAGTTGGGTAAACTTATTTTTACATCTTTCAATCAATTGTTTTGCCGCAAGAGCTCTAATATCGCTGTTAAAGCTTCCGTGCAGATTGGTAAGTTTTTTTGTCTGGGATATAAGAGATTGCGTTATGATTGGGTGATTATAACCGAACATATTAACTCCATAATTGCTCATCATGTCAAGATATTTTTTTCCGTCGGTAGCAAAAAGATATACACCTTCTCCCTTTATCAAAGTAATACCGCGATTTGGGTAAGTATTGAGCATGTATTTTTGTTGTAGAAAGTTATAGTCCTGCATACTTTTATCTGGTAAAAGTTGTCCCGTTGCCTTTTAAAGCGGAAACGACAGGGTTTTTAATCCTTCCATCGCCAAAATATATTTTTTCCACCCCCAAATCGAGAGCTTTTTTGACAGCAAGAAGTTTTTTCTTCATTCTGCTTTTGGCATATTGCAAATAATTAATAAATTTTTCCTGAGAAATTTTTTTGATAAGAGTTCCCGGATCGGAAAAATCTTCTAGCATACCCGGCGCCTCGAATAAATAAACCAAAAATTGTGATTTTAAAGTACCGGCCATGACAGCTGCTGCCCAATCATTGTCTGTATTGACAATTTCACCAGCGTAACTTAAGGCCGGCGCAGATATCACAGGAATATAATTGCTTTTTAAAAGGATATTAATTAATTTTGTATTTATTTTTTCAACCCGACCGGTCTTGTTGTCTCTAATTAGTATTATTTTTTTTCCTTCTTTTACCAATAAGTCTTTTTTTGCTTTTGCCTCCCAGAGTTTTCCGTCAACTCCAGATAAACCAAGAGCATTTAGGCCATATTTTTGCAGAAGTGCAACGATTTTTTTATTGACCAAGCCAGAATAGACCATAAGAAAAATATCCAGAGCCACATCATCGGTATAGACACTATCAATACCAGAGGCGGAAGTAATCACTTTTGTTGGGTGGCCTAATTTATTAGCTATTTCATCCCGTTTGACGCTAGCACCATGAACGATGATTAATTTTTCTTTTTTTTGGATAGAAATTAAGTCTTGAGCGATAAAATCCCAATTGATTGATTTTCCGCCTCCGACTTTTAAGATAAGCATGAGATCAAATTGGATGTAAGCCGGTAAATTCTAATCCCATGGTTTCCGGGAAACCAAACATTAAATTCATTGCTTGGATTGCTTGGCCGGCTGTACCTTTGACCAAATTGTCGATAGCTGCGATTACAACCAAGCGGTTGGTAATTTTGTCCATCTCAAAACCAATATCACAGAAGTTAGTACCCTGTAAAATCTTAGGTTCAGGATAGCGGTAAATTCCCTGTCGTTCTTTGACAATTCTTATAAACGGCTCATTCTGATATTCGTTTCGATAAGCTTTCCAGATATCTTTTTCCGTTATTCCTTTTTTTGGAACGGTATGGATTGTGACAAGAAGACCTCTGACCATGTCTAGGGCAGTCGCGGAGATTGCTACGCCTATACTGTTATTGAAAGGAGACAATTCTTGTATAATCTCGGCCGTGTGTCTATGCCCTGTTGGTAAATATGATCGAACAACTCCAGCGCGTTCTGGATGATGGGAAGAAAGAGACGGTTTTAAGCCTGCTTGAGAACTGCTCATCTTCGCATCTATAATCACTTTTTCTTCGATTAGATGATATTTAACAAGAGGGTAAAGCGCCAGAATAGAAACTGTTGCCTCACACCCTGCGCAGGCAATATAGGAAGTTCTTTTTATTTGTTCGCGATGAAGTTCAGCTATACCATAAACAAATTTAGAAAGAAATTGTGAATCTGTATGTTTTTGGGCGTACCAACTCTCAAAAACTACTGGATCCCGGAATCGATAGTCAGCTCCGAGGTCTATAATTTTTTTGGCAATAGTTTTCAATTTTGACATATATTTCATAGATTCACCGTTTGGTAAAGCAACAAAAAGAAGATCGCATTTTTTTAAATTTTCAGGATGAGAAAAAATAAGATCAGTTTTTTTCCTTAAGTTTGGATGGATCAAAGAAACGGGTTGATTGGCAAACTGTCGTGAGGTTGTCTCTTGGATTTTTACTTTCGTATGTCCAAGCAGGATACGTAAAAGTTCTCCGCCTGCATATCCCGAAGCTCCGAGTATAGATGTTTTAATCATATTTTTTTTGCAACTTTCAGGCAATAGTCAACGATAGCTCCAGAGATGCTTACGCCTGTTGGTTTTTCCGAGTTTTTGAATTCAGTGGTATGGTTGATCTCGTTAATTTGCAATCCGGAATCAGTTTCAAATATATCCATTGATAAAATACCCCCACCCACTGCAGCAGAAGCTTTTTTTGAAAGATTTGAAATCTCCTTACTAATAGGACAATTCGTTGCTACACCGCCTCTTGCGGTATTGGTTATCCAATGAGGTGAGTGTCTATAAATTGTGCAGATCGTTTTTCCTTCAATAACAAAGGCTCGAATATCTCTACCCGGTTTTTTTATATATTTTTGAATATAGAATGATTTTTGATGAGGCGATCCAAGAACGTCTTTATGCTCCAAAATCGCCTCTAGAGAGTCGAAATCATTAATTTTTGCTAATAGTCTGCCCCAAGATCCGAGAGGCGGTTTTATAACAACTGGAAATCCTCCCAACTGATTTATAGCCTGATGAGCTTGATTAGCATTAAAAACCATGGCAAATTCTGGTGTTGGGACGCCCGCTTTTTGAAGTGCTAAAGACGTGACAAATTTATCTTCGCAAACTGCCGATACTTTAGAGTTATTAATTACGGTTAAGTCAAGTGATTCAAAAAAATGAGTTGCGTGATTTCCCTTTATCGTTGACACACAACGGTTTAAAACAATATTATAATCGGTTCGATAACTATTCCTGTTAAAAATCTCTTTTCTAACATCAATTAGTCTTATTTTCACATTTCTTTGTTTTGCCGCTTCCAAAATCAGTTTTTCATCTCCACGGATTGTTGTATGTAAAAGTCCGATGGTAACCATGTTTTTATTCGCCCCAGTCTTCCTCAATTTTTGGGGCTTCTTCAAGAATCGCGTTTTTCTTTTTCAAGCTTGTTACAACAAGCCGAGTTTTGCATTCTGGACAACTGATAATCTCTGACTCTTCGGCATCTTTTGGAAGAGTTACTACACCGTCGCAGATTGGGCAATCAGCTTTTAGCATAAGCATAAATATAACTTATAATAATCCGCCTTCGTTCATATCCGTCTCGTGGTCTTCGTCCACGCAGCCGAATGCTCGCTTCGAACGGGATTACTCTCGGTAATTCCGATTAAGATCGGAAACCGAGAGTACAAAAAAACCGTCCTTTTGAAATCAGAAAATTTCTAATTTCACAAGGACGGAGAATTATAAAATTCTTCGTGGTACCACCCTGGTTAAATATAGCTTATATTCTTTTTCTTCAAAAGAGTTCGTCTATATTTCGCTTTCCTGATTTAATCAGGACTTTGCTATTACGGGCATTCCCGTCGGGTTCTACTTCCTTTCGACTAACGCTCAGGGTTTCTTCCCGAAGCTCATAGAGTCTTGCCCCGATTAAATCGGGGGTCTCTATTAAAACGCTTTTAATAAATCAATTATATAGAAAAATTATTTTATGTCAAGTATTTTATATTTTTTGTTTCCGTCGGGGACCTGAACTTTAACAACCTCTCCCACTTTTTTGTTGAGAAGGGCTTTGCCTATAGGCGAGGTGGAGGAGAGCTTTTTCCTCAGGGGGTCGGCTTCGAATTCTCCGACGATCTGAATCGCGTCCTTTTTTCCGTCAACTTCGATATCAATTGTACTGCCCAGTACAGTATAGTGTCCGTTGGATACATGTTTGACTACTTCCACATTTTTTAACAGCGTTTCGATTTCCTGAATTCTGCCTTCGATGAAGGCGAGATCCTCTTTGGCGGCGGTATATTCGCTATTTTCCGATAGATCTCCCATAGCACGAGCTCTGTGAAGTCTTTCTACCGCCTGATTTCTCTTGACATTTTTCAGCAAATCAAGCTCTTTTTGCAATTTATTCAGACCTTGTTGGGTTAATTGTACTTTGTTCATAGGTAATTACCCACCACATCTTGTCATTCGCCTTACCTACAATTTCCTTCGACTTCGCTCAGGATGAACTCCGGCGGCTAATGTTGTGATTGTTGGCGGGTTAAATAACTGTAATCCCGATTATATCGGGAACAGTTTCTAAAACAAAAACCCCTTTTTCTGTACAAAATGTTGTACTGTAAGGGGATTGATGATAAAATGATACAAGAAAAAACATTAAAAGTCAATTAGTTTCCATCGTCCGAGTCAAACCAAGTGTGATTTGGTCAAAGTCGACTAATGAAGTAAAGCTGATTCAACAATGGATGAAGTTTTAAATTAAGCTTGGATAGGCCAGTTCGACTTGGCTCCCATCGTCTAACGGTTTAGGACATCACCTTCTCAAGGTGGGGATTAGGGGTTCGAATCCCCTTGGGAGCACAAAAAATTTAGAAAAATGTTAGTTAGAGTTAAATAACAATACATTGAACCCCCGAGGTTCAATGTGAGTCTATGACGATCTAAATAGCAATAATGGGAAATTTTTTAATGGTATTATAGGAGTAGCTGGTTTGTGATCGGTGTAATTTTAAACAATTTTCCTAAGTTCCATCTACCGCAAATGCCTGGAGATATCCTGATTCAAGAAGATAGCCTCACTTTTTATTTTCCGGTCATAATCTCTTTAATAGTCAGTATTTTGCTTATACTGATCTTAAATCTTTTTAAATAAAATATCTCTGTAAGTTAACTATACCCGTCTTACTCCAGTTTACAGCTCGCCGGAGCGAAAAAGCGGATTTAGACGGGCATATACTGAGTAACTCATACCTCTTCGCT
>Ga0155064_138_pt4 | contig 17761 bp, 17 predicted proteins | sample RifCSPhighO2_01_FD_106032 | JGI IMG/M metagenome (GOLD analysis project Ga0155064, IMG submission 106032) | Candidatus Roizmanbacteria bacterium RIFCSPHIGHO2_01_FULL_39_12c | reverse complement strand
TACTCTAAATTCTATGAAGACTGCTCTTGGTCATCTGAAAAAAGAGTTTCAAAATCATCTTTTCGACTATCTGGTCTTGCTGACGGGCGGCATTTTTTTCTTAATAGCACTTAATCTATTTCGTGGCGATAGGCTTTCAGAATTCATTATTTTATTCATCTTCATCTGTTTTTATATTCTCTGGGGTATTTACCACCATATCATAAAAGACGGCATCCATCTCAAAATTGTGGTAGAATACATACTCATTGCATTCACTCTAATGTTTGTATTCAAGATGATCATTATGCCCTACTAATATGAAAGGAATGATTCTGGCCGGAGGCCTGGCAACTCGACTCAGACCGCTTACCTTGGTTACCAACAAACACTTGCTTCCAGTCTATAACAAACCGATGATTTACTATCCAATGGAAGTGATGAAGACGCTGGGGATCAAAGAAGTGCTTCTTTCCACCTCACCCGATCACTCCGGTGAATTTACCAATCTTCTTGGTGCTGGAGAACAGTTTAATTTGAAATTGTACTATGCCATACAAAAAAATCCCAAAGGAGGAATAGCTCATGCCATTAGTCTCGCAAAAGAATTTGTCTCCAATGATAAATTGATAGTAATTTTGGGAGATAATATTTTTGACGGAGGAGTCATTAAAACTGCGGTAAAAAAATTTAATAAAAACTCTCATGGAGCTATGATTTTTGGAGTCAAAATACCAACCAAAACCAAACAATATGGAGTAATCGAGGTGGATAAAGATGGGACAGTTCTGTCCATTGAAGAAAAACCGGAACATCCTAAGTCTGATATTATTCAAACTGGAATTTATCTGTATGATCATCGTGTCTTTGATTTCATCAAAAAATTAAAGCCTTCTGCCAGAGGTGAGCTCGAGGTTACAGATCTAAATAATTTTTATCTTAAGGAGGGTTCCCTGACTTGCGGTTTTATAGACTGGTGGATCGATGCGGGTACCTCTTACGATGAACTGTTACGCGCCAACAATCTGGTAGCAGAAAAAGTAACAAAATGAAACTGAATAATTGATTTGACTTTTTATCACTTTTTTTTCAAAATTGTCTAATGGATACTACACAATTGCTGTTAACTATTGTACTCACGGTAACAACTGTTTTATTGGTTGCGGTCGGAATTCAACTTATCTTTATCTTAAAAGAAATACGTAAAACTTTTTCCAAAATCAATCAGATTGTTGAGAATTTTGAAAAAGTAGGCATGTCGGTTCAACATAGTTTTTCCGAAATAAGCGGATTTGTATCTGGTCTAAAATCCGTCTTTAAGGTTATAGATTTTATCCATACAAAAAAAAGTGGCAAGCCAAAATCAAATCAAACCTAGCCTCAATGTCAACAACAATTTCAACAGTCTCTGGGTAGGTTTTGCTTTTGGAGCTGTAACAGCATCAGCCTTGGTTTTTCTGCTGGGGACAAAAAAAGGTCGCGATCTGCTTAAAAAAATATTGGACGTGACGGATAATCTTCAGGAGAACGCCTTATTCATAGCCGAACAAATTGAAGAAGCCTTTATTGAAAAAGAAAAAAATCCAACCATTCATAAAGAAGCAAAACCTGTCTTAGGTAATCTGCTGGATAAGATGAAATTATTAAGAAACTAACCTGTTCAACTATGCTCAGGACTATCCCGAAAGTCCTGAAATATAAATTCACTTGACAATATTGAACGACTCGTGTATAGTTTATTATCTTTATTCCAACCCCTTATTATTTAAGGGTTTTTTTATTGTTAAAAAAAATTAACAAGTTCCCCAGAGAATGATTCAGATCAATTCATCTAGCTCCCTTGCTCAAAAAAAAACTCATCTCGGCGAAGAGGATAAAGAGTTAAAAAACTTTGATCTAATTGAAGTTCAAAAGCTTTCTTGGAATAAATTTATCAATCAGGATCTAAAACAGATATTTAAAGAATTTTTTCCCGTGGACGACTATACGGGAAAAAAATTCAGTCTTCAATTTGAAGACGTTTTCTTCGGAGAACCAAGGCATCCGCTGGAACTTTGTCTGCAGAAAAAACTAACTTTTGACGCTCCCGTTTATGTCAAATTAAAACTCCTAAATAAAAAAACCGGTTCCGAACGGACCCAAGAAGTTTACTTCTTCAATCTACCCAAAATGACTGATCGTGGCACATTTATCATCAATGGGATTGAAAGAGCGATTATCAACCAAATCGTCAGATCTCCGGGAGTTTATTTTACAGCCGAGATTGATAAAACAACAGGGCTTACTTTATATAACGCGGAAATTAGACCTTATATCGGCGCTTGGCTTGATATAACTATAAATAAAAATAACCTAATAGAAATGAAGGTCAATAAAAAAAGAAAGTTTTTCGCCACGGTACTTTTGAGGGCATATGCCGGAGAAAGCAATGCTCAAATTCTTGCAGATTTTAAAGAGTTAGATAAGGATTTAATCGAAAAATATCTTGAGCCAACCCTAAAAAAAGATCAGACTAAAGATAAAAATTCTGCCGTCCTTGAAATTTATCGAAAAGTAAGACCGGGTGAGCCGCTGATTTTAGATAACGCCTACGAAACTCTTGAAAATTTATTTTTTAATCACCGTCGTTATTCTTTGGCAAATGTAGGCAGATATAAACTTAATAAAAAATTACAGCTTGAACTGGCTATCGAACGGGAAAACCATCTTCTATCCAAACAAGACATGGTCGAAACCATTAAATACCTAATCAATTTAACTAAAGGTAATGGGAGTTTTGACGATATAGATCATCTTGGCAATCGTCGTCTAAGAACGGTAGGCGAATTGGTAAGTATGTATGGAATTCGGGTAGGCATGGTGCGGGTAGAACGTGAGATTAAAGAAAGAATGAGTTTGGTTGCCGGTGAAACTAACGTTTCCCCATCCCAAATTGTCAACTCAAAACCGTTAATTGTTGCGATAAATTCATTTTTCAGAACTAGTCAGCTCTCCACGATTGTGGATCAAACTAACCCTCTTTCAGAACTTGATAATTTAAGAAGGATAACCGTAGGGGGACCTGGCGGAATCGAAAAAGAAAGAGCTTCATTTTCTATCAGAGATATTTCCTCATCCCAATATGGAAGAATTTGTCCTATACGTTCACCAGAGGGACCAAACATCGGAGTCGTCACTTATATGGCGTTATATTCTCGCGTAAATAAATTTGGTTTCCTCGAAACACCATATCGTAAAATAGTCAAAGAAAAAAAAGACAACAAAGTTAAAGTCAGACTATCTGAAGAAACCGTCTACCTTCAGGCTGACGATGAAGAGCAATATCATATTACTTCCAATAATACTAATATCGACAAGAACGGTTACGTCATTGACGAGCAAGTTGTCTGTCGCTATGGGGGCGAAATAGTAGAGGTGCCGGCGGTAAATCTTGACTATATTGACATCTCACCCCGTCAGGTTATTGGAGCTTCAGCAGCTCTGATACCCTTTTTACAAAATGACGATGCCAGCCGCGCCTTGATGGGTACTCACATGCAATGTCAAGCGGTTCCTTTGGTCTCTCCTCATTCGCCAATTGTTGGCACAGGACTGGAAACTAAAATAGCTTCAGCACTCAATCGTACTATTTTTGCTAAAGACGATGGGGTAGTAACATATGTAGACTCAGAAAAAATTGTCATTAAAACTAAAAATAACAAAGAAGCCGCTTATCAACTGCAAAGATACGTCAGGACTAACAAAGATATCGTATTTGATCAAAAACCGCGAGTGGAACCGGGACAAAAAATCAAAAAAGGGCAGATTTTGGTCGATGGTCCTTCAACTGATAATGGCAGACTTGCACTCGGTCAAAATTTAGTAGTCGCCTATACTTCACTAAACGGATTAGGCTATGAAGATGGTTTTGTTATCTCGGACAGACTGATTAAAGACGACGTCCTCACATCGATCACTTCAGAAGAATTTATTGCGGATTTGGTCGATACCAAACTGGGGCCGGAAGAACTGACGCGGGATATACCTAATGTGCGGGAGGAAGTATTGCAGAATTTAGACAAAGAAGGTTTGGTTGTAGTAGGTTCGGAGATAACAAGCGGTGATATTTTGGTCGGCAAAGTCGCTCCCAAAGGCGAAAAAGAGCTCACGGCAGAAGAAAGATTGTTAAGGGCCATTTTTGGCGAGAAAGCCAAAGATGTAAAAGATACTTCTCTGCGTATCCCTTATGGTAAAAAGGGGACGGTGGTGGGACTGGAGATCATAGATTCGAAAAAAGATCCCAATGAGCTTGAACCTAGTGTTTTAAAAAGAATTATTGTAACTACAGCCCAACTTAGAAAAATATCGGTCGGTGATAAACTCGCCGGGAGACACGGTAACAAAGGCGTTATTTCCAAGATACTACCAGAATGGGATATGCCATATTTGGAAGATGGAACACCGGTAGATGTAATTCTTTCGCCTCTTTCTATACTCTCGCGTATGAATTTAGGACAACTATTCGAAACATTGTTAGGCCTTATTGCTCAATATAAAAATCATCATATAACCGTTCCTGTCTTTGAGAAAGTCAAGGAACAATTTATTACCTCTGAACTCAAAAAACTTGGACTTCCTATGAATGGAAAAGTCAAGCTATATGACGGACAAACCGGCCAACCATACGATAAAAATGTTTTTGTTGGAATCGGCTATATCATGAAGCTCATTCATATGGTTGAAGACAAATTTCATGCCCGTTCAGTTGGCCCTTATTCTTTGGTGACACAACAGCCACTGGGTGGAAAATCCCAAATGGGTGGACAAAGATTCGGCGAGATGGAAGTATGGGCTCTTGAAACTCACCGTGTACCTTATACATTACAGGAAATGCTGACGATAAAGAGCGATGATGTCAGAGGTCGCACCAAAGCTTTTGAATCAATTATCAAAAAAATAGATATTCCACAGTCAAATGTACCAGAATCTTTTCATGTCTTAATGAAAGAATTAAACTCTTTGGGATTGGCAATTGATTACATCAAATAAACTATGGAAAATACAGATTTAGTTGATTTTTCCGGTCTTCGCATCAGTCTTGCTTCTCCTGAAGTGATCTCCAAATGGTCTCATGGAGAAGTTACAAAACCCGAAACCATAAACTATCGTACTTTCAGGTCAGAAAAAGACGGTCTCTTCGATGAAAGAATTTTTGGACCTACCAAAGATTACGAGTGTTATTGCGGTAAATATAAAAGAATCCGCTATAAAGGCATTGTCTGTGACCGTTGCGGTGTCGAGATCACGACCTCGGCAGTGCGTCGAGAAAGAATGGGCCACATCAAGCTTGCCTCCCCAATCGCCCATATTTGGTATTTCAAAGGACCTTCTTCAGTTTTAAGTACGATACTTGAGATCCCTCCCCATTCATTGGAACGAATAATATACTACGCTCTCTATCTGGTAAAAAATGTCGACAAAGAAAAACAAAAGCAATCTATCAAAATAATCCAGGATCTTGAAAAAAATGAAATTGATAATCTGGAAAGTGAACATCGAGTGAATCAAGATAGGACCGAGGCGGAATTTAAAAAACAAAAGTCAGATCTGCTAGAAAAAATAGCCAACAAAGAACAAAGAGAAATTGCCGAACAAGAGCTTGAATTTAAATTGAGAGAGCAACTTAAATTATTATCAGACAAATTTATTGATCAAAAAAATCAAAAATCCAGTTTTTTTGATCGACTTATTAAGATAATGAGGTCATTAAAGTATTTAAACACGATTGAAGAAGACGACTTTTTATATATGAAAGAACATAAAGCAGACGGCTTTATCGAGTCGGGAATGGGTTCGGAAGTCGTCTATGAGATTCTATCCTCTTTTGATCTTAATAAAAAATATAGCGAGGCCTTAAAAGAACTCAATGAAGTCAAAGGAGAAAGAAGAAACAAATTACTCAAAAAAGTCCGCTACCTTGAGTCATTTGTTAAGGCTAATATTTCCCCAAAATGGGCAATCCTCACCGTGTTACCGGTTATTCCGCCGGACCTTCGTCCTGTAGTGCAGCTTCCTGGCGGTAAATTTGCCACGTCAGATCTTAATGATTTTTATCGCAGGGTTATCAACAGAAATAATCGATTAAAACAACTGATTGATTTTGGAGCGCCGGAAATTATTCTTCGCAATGAGAAAAGAATGCTCCAGGAAGCGGTAGACTCGTTAATAGATCTTCAGAAATCAAGAGGCAGAGCTCGATCCCGAGGCGCTGCGTCAAAAATACAAAAATCCTTATCCGATATACTTCGCGGTAAACAAGGTCGATTTAGACAAAATCTCTTGGGTAAAAGAGTTGACTACTCCGGCCGATCGACCATAATTGTCGGTCCGGAACTTAATCTACATCAATGCGGTCTGCCAAAAGAAATGGCTTTGGAATTGTTTAAACCCTTCCTGCTACACGAAATCATAGTTAGGGGTCTTGCTCCAAATATAAAAAGCGCTAAAAACTACCTAGAAAAAAAAGAACCGATTGTCTATGATATCTTGGAAGAAATCTCAAAAGATCATCCGGTTTTGTTGAACCGCGCCCCAACGCTTCATAAACTCTCTATTCTCGGATTTTATCCCGTCCTTACCGATTCATATGCAATAAAACTTCATCCAACAGTTTGCGCTGGGTATAACGCTGACTTTGATGGAGACGCAATGGGAGTTTTTCTTCCTTTATCCAGAAACGCCATTGATGAAGTTAAGTCGCGAATGCTGCCTTTTCATAATCTGCTCAAGCCTGCCGATGGTACACCCATCGTCTTACCCAACAAAGAGATGGCCTTAGGCTGTTATTATATTACCACCTTTGACGCCCGTTATAATGAATCGCCCGATAATAAATTAAAATATTTTAGCACGGATAACGAAGCGTTGATTGCCTTTCAATTCAAAAAAATCTTATTAAGACAACCTATTTTTGTCAAAGTAAAAGACCATCTATTAAAAACTTCGGTTGGCCGAATAATTTTTAACCAAGCGCTACCGAGTAAGCTCGGTTATATCAATCAAGAAGTAAAAGCCTCTTCCCTAAAGCAGATTGTCATGAAAACCATGAAGATCTTGGATAATCAGGAAGTCGGCGCATTGATTGATAGGCTAAAAGAAATTGGCTTTTGGGGAGCAACAATTGCTGGCGGATTGTCTTTTTCGGTGTTTGACTGTGTAATTATCAAAAAAAAAGCAGACATGTTAAAACTGGTGGAAAAAGAGGTTGAAAAAGTTCAAAAAAATTATCGCCAAGGTCTTCTTACCTTGGAAGAGAAAAAACGCTACACCAATAAACTTTGGATCGAGCTGACCGAAAAACTGGCGTCTCTCACCTGGAATGCACTTGATGAGGAAAACCCAGTAAAATTAGCTATAAAATCAGAGGGCCCCAGAGCTTCACGCGAACAACTTAAGCAGCTTTCGGCTATTAAAGGCTTGGTGGTTGATCCTTTAGGAAAAATTATTGAAGTCCCAACTAAATCAAATTACCGCGAAGGTCTATCTATTTTCGAGTACGTTATTAACGCGCGTGGCGCGAGAAAAGGACTAACAGACTCCGCACTCAAAACTGCTGACGCCGGATACCTGACTCGTCGCTTAGTAGATGTTGCACATGACATGATCGTCAGAGAAGAGAACTGCGGTATAGCTGATGGATTAACCATAAGCATTACTGATACCCGGGGAGAAAAATTTATCGATAGAATCAAGGGTCGTTTCTTGGCAAAAGATTTATATACTGAAAATAAAAAACTATTACTTAAGGCAAACGAATTGATTGACGAAGATAAAATCCAGTTAATCACTAAATCTGGAATTGCTAAAGTTGTCGTTCGCTCCCCGCTTTATTGTCAATCTAAATATGGCGTCTGTCAAAGTTGTTATGGTCTCGACCTCTCAAATAATAATCTCGTTGAAATCGGAGTCCCTGTAGGTGTAATCGCAGCCCAATCAATCGGTGAACCCGGCACACAATTAACCATGAGGGTTAGGCATTTTGGAGGGATTGTTATTTCAGACGTTACTCAAGGACTACCGAGAGTTGAGGAATTGTTCGAAACCAGAACTCCAAAAGTTGTTTCACCCATTATAGAAAATAGAGGTAGGATCTCTGTTCAAGAAGATACAAAGAGAGAGGTTTATTTGGTAAAAGTGACTTCATCTGACACAACCCCGCCGACAGAACAAGAATATGCTATTCCCATGTCGCAAAAACTTAAAGTCGAAGACGGTCAGTTAGTCAATGTAGGAACTCAACTTTCTGAAGGTTATTTGGATGTAGATGATATTTTAACCATCAAAGGACTGCGCTCTGCTCAATTTTACCTGCTTGACGAGATTCAAAAAGTCTATGAATCGCAAGGTATCAACATCCATGATAAGCACTTTGAGGTGATTATCAGAAAAATGAGCGATAAGGTGATTATCGAAGACGAAGGTGATACTTCCTTTATTAAAGACGAGGTCGTTTCAAAAATTCGCTTCGGAGAAGAAAATAAAAAAATACTGGCTCAGGGAGGAAAACCTGCGGTTGGTAAAATCTCGATCTTGGGAATTACTCGAGCTGCCATCTACACGGATTCCTGGTTATCAGCCGCTTCTTTTGAACAGACTACCAATGTCTTAAGTTCTGCGGCGATCAAAGGTCAAATAGATTACTTGTTAGGCTTGAAGGAAAATGTTATAATTGGCAGACTTATTCCCGTAACCAAAGATCTAATTGAAAAATATTACGGGAGGTTCTTAAGCAAATATGCCCACGATCAACCAACTAATCAAAAAAAAGAGGAAGAGTCGAATTAAAAAATCACGCGCCGCAGCCTTAAAATTGACTTTCAATACCTTAAAGAGAAAGTATGTCGCAACAAATAACTCAATGAAGAGAGGTGTCTGCACCATTGTTCGTACAATGACTCCTAAAAAACCAAACTCTGCCCTGCGCAAGGTCGCCCGCGTCAGACTCTCAAACAAATTTGAGGTTACTGCCTATATTCAAGGTATAGGTCATAACTTGGCGGAGCATTCAATAGTTTTAGTTAGAGGAGGTAGAGTCAAGGATCTTCCCGGAGTTAAATATCATATAGTCCGAGGCAAATATGATACCGGGGGTGTGGTTGATAGAAAAACTTCACGCTCAAAGTATGGAACCAAATTAGAACAAGCTAAATCTGCTTCTTAAATTGATCTAATTAACCTAATTGACCTGATTTCTTTAGAATTATTTAGATCAATTAGAATAATTAGAAATTAGAAATTTTATAAAAATGCCCAGACGCCCTTATAAAAAAAGAGAGATTGACCCGGACTATATCTATAACAATCACGAGGTCGCGAAACTTATAAATTATATTATGTTTGAAGGGAAAAAAACTATTGCCAAACAGATTGTCTATCAAGCATTTGAGGAGTTAAAAAAACAAAAACAAGATCCGTTAAGGATATTACATCTGGCTATCCTACATGTTTCACCAACTCATGAAGTAAAACCGCGTAGATTAGGCGGCGCTTCATATTTGGTACCTACCGAAGTCCGCAAAGATCGAAAACTTTTTTTAGCATTAAACTGGATTATCGAAGCAGCAAAGGCTCATTCAAATAAAGAGTTTCATAGTTTTTCTGATAAATTGCTGGCTGAACTTTTGGACGCTTCTAAAAATCAAGGTCAGGCTGTAAATAAAAAAATGCAGACTGAAAAATTAGCAGAAGCGAATAAAGCTTTCGCACACTTGAAGTGGTAATATGCCGCAGCAATCAGTAATCACCAAAAATCGCATCGTGCCGTTAGAAAAAATCCGCAACGTAGGAATCATCGCTCACATCGACTCGGGTAAAACAACTACCACAGAACGAATTCTTTTTTATACAGACAGAACCTATAAATTAGGAGATATCGACGAAGGCACGACCCAGATGGATTGGATGCCGCAGGAAAAAGAGCGAGGAATCACTATCATGTCTGCAGCTACAACCACTTTTTGGCGTGGTGTCAGAATAAACATCATCGACACGCCCGGCCACGTTGACTTTACTGCCGAAGTAGAGAGGTCTCTTAGAGTACTTGATGGGGGCGTTGTAATTTTTGACGCAGAAGAAGGCGTTCAAAGTCAGTCGGAGACTGTTTGGAGACAAGCAGATAAATACAAAGTCCCCAGAATCTGTTTTATCAATAAGATGGACAAGTTGGGAGCAGATTTTGCAGCTACGGTCAAAGAGATTGAGGAAAGATTGGGAGCCAAACCTGCAACCATGGTTTATCCCATCGGCAAGGAACATGAGTTTAAGGGAATCGTAGACCTTCTTAGTCTAAAATCGCTTATCTGGGATAAAGATCCGCAGGGAACCAAATATTCGGTGCAGGACGAGATTCCTGTTGATATTAAAGAAAAAGTTCTTAAAGCCAGATCTAAACTAATTGAACAGGTTGCCGAGACTGATGACGGACTTTTGGAAAAATATTTAAGCGGCACCGAACCCACCACGCACGAACTTAAAAAAGCCCTGCGAGCCGCAGTCATCGCCTACAAATTAATTCCTATTTTTGCAGGCACTTCTCTGCGTAACAAGGGCGTTCAACCGGTCCTAGACGCTATAGTTGACTATCTTCCTTCACCGGTCGATCTAAACGAGATTAAAGCCATCAATCCTAAGACTCAAAAAGAAGAAGTCAGAAAACTCGTCAATGAAGAAAAATTTTCAGCTCTTGCCTTTAAGATTCAGCTCGACCCCCATGTTGGAAAACTCACCTATACCCGTATCTACTCCGGAGTACTGGAATCCGGTTCATACGTCTATAACATCAACCGCGGCAAACAAGAAAGAGTCAGCCGAATCCTTCTCATGCACGCCAATCAAAGAGAAGAAATCGACAAAGCCTTCGCTGGTGAAATCATAGCCTTAGTCGGTCCCAAAGATACCAAAACTGGAGATACGCTCACAGATCAAAACCATCCCATACTATTGGAAAAAATCACATTCCCCGATCCCGTCATCTCGCTTGCAATCGAACCCAAAACAAAAGCGGATCAGGAAAAGTTGTCTTATACACTGCAGCGCTTGGCGGAAGAAGACCCCACCTTTAAAGTAAAAATTAACCACGAAACAGGCCAAACTATCATGTCCGGGATGGGCGAATTACACTTGGAGATTTTAGTCGACAGGATGAAGCGCGAAATGGGCATGCAGGTCAATGTAGGCAAACCTCAAGTCGCCTATAAAGAAACCATAACCAAATCCTCTGAAGCCGAAGGCAAATATATTAGGCAGACAGGCGGTCACGGACAATATGGTCACTGTCTTATTAAAATTGAACCGCTGCAACTCGGTGAAGGCTACAAATTTGTCAATAAAATTAAAGGCGGAGCTATCCCTTCCGAATTTATTCCCTCGATAGATAAAGGGGTACAGGAAGCAATTGAAAAAGGGGTTTTATTGGGTTTTCCCATTACCGACCTCCGGGTCACTCTCTATGACGGTAGCTATCATGACGTAGATTCCTCGGATATTGCTTTTAAAATTGCAGGATCAATGGCCTTACAGGACGCGGTGAAAAAAGCCGGACTCACTCTGATAGAACCGGTTATGAAGCTCGAGGTGACCGTGCCTGAAGAGTTTATGGGAGTAGTAATCGGTGACATCTCCAGCAAAAGAGGCAAAATTTTGAATACCGAAAAAAGAAGTCGGGCCGTCATCATCAAAGCCTATGTTCCTCTGTCGGAGATGTCAGGCTACGCAACTGTCGTTCGCTCCCTTACCGAAGGCAGAAGTTTTTTCTATATGGAACCATCCCACTACGAAGAAGTTCCCCGCAATCTCATCCAGTCAATGTTAAATAAATGAAAATACTAGTTTTCTCCGATACGCATTTAACTGATAAATTTGAAGAAAATAAATTCAACCTTCTTAAAAAAATAATTTCAGCATCAGACCGTGTAATCATTAATGGAGATTTTTGGGATGGTCAACTTACTACTTTTGATAAATTTATATCTTCGGGATGGAATAAATTATTTCCTCTTCTTAGATCTAAAAAAACGATCTATCTTTATGGAAATCATGATCTTAAATCCTTTTCAGATAGCCGAACAAGTCTTTTTTCAGTTATTCAAACCGATATTTACAGTCTTAAATTAAATGAAAAAACTCTTGTTTTTCAACACGGAAATAAACTTCTGCCTTTAATCGATGAAAAATTACCTCGTTGGTTGACAAAATATACTACGTTAGTTGCAGGATTTCTCTTAGTTAATTTACCTCCGCTTCGCTACTTATTAAAAACAGCCGGACAAAAAATGAAAGATAAAGTCAAAAAAATATACAAAAATGGGGAAATTGTTGTTTGCGGTCATTCACACTGGGTTGATTTTGATTTAAACAATCAGTATATCAATACAGGCTATATTGAAAATGGGGTTGCCAAGTATCTTCTCATCCGGAACAACCGTTTGCTTGCTCAAGAAGAAAATTACCTTTAATTTGTCCTTAATTTTATTACGGTAGTGATTTGAGAATTAGGTATATAGACAAAATTTCCATCCTTATCTTTTAAAACCGTCATCCGCAGAGTCATTTGATATACTTCACCTTCTATCTTACCTATTCTTATCTTATCTCCAATATTAAATTGGTTCTCAACAATAATAAAAAAACCGGAAATAACATCTTTGACCAAAGTCTGGGCTCCGAAAGAAAAAGCTAATCCCAAAATTCCCGCCCCGGTCAAGATTGGCCCGATATCTACACCCCAGTGAGAAAATATAATCAATACTGCAATAAGCAGCAATACCGTATCGACGATGTTATATAACAATGATCTGATCGTCTTAGTCTTTGCGACAAAATTCGCATTAACCACCTTCTTTTTTAATCCAGTAAAGACCAAATTCAGGCTCTTCTTAGCTATCTTTGAGGCTATAAAAACAACCAAAAATGCTCCTACAGAAAATAAAAATCTGTTTGGATATGAGTCGGAGACTCCCAACACATTAAGCATTACTCAATTATAGCATTTTTTACCCCTTGACCCCGCACAACGCTTGCCTTCTCTTGAGGTTTACATCGTCATATTGGATAGACGCGTATACGGGGTCGGCGCGATTTTTAATAAACGAGTGTTTATTCTAAAAATCGCTTGACAAAGTGAACGAAGGTTTACTATACTGGTAAACGAATGTTCACGATTAAATTTTCCTTTTGAAATTTATAATTCCGATTGAAATTCAAATTTTTAAAAATTAAAAAATAAAATCTGTGGTCAGCAACCGTCTTAACGCAATTAAAAAATTCTTCCACAAGCACAAACGCCTCCCTTCCTATTCCGAGATGCTTAAGCTTTTTAACCTTTCCTCAAAAAATGCCGTTTTTAAAATTGTGCAAAAGCTCATTGAGCTGAATTTTCTCAAAAAAGAAAGTCATAAACTCGCGCCCACCTCCAAATTTTTTGCGCTTCCCTTGGTTGGCCTCGTTAAGGCGGGTTTTCCCATCCTGGCCGAAGAAAATAGAGACTATTTGACCTTAGACGAGTATCTCATCGGCGATCCTCAATCCTCATTTTTACTCAAGGTCAGCGGCGACTCGCTCATCGGCCTGGGCATCTTTGACGGAGATCTGGTTATTATCGACAAAAAAGATCAAGCGACTTCCGGCGACGTAGTGCTTGCCCAGATTGACCGCGAATGGACGCTTAAAATCCTGAAAAAAGACGGTGTCAAAGCTTATCTTGAAGCGGCAAATCCCAAATACCCTCCTTTTTACCCCGTCCAGGAGTTGGAAATCTTTGGGGTTGTCAAAGCGGTGATTAGGAAGTTTAATTAACTGAACATTGGACATAATTCCCACGTTCATCCTGGGCGATCCCGTCAAAGGTGGGAAAGTCGAAGAATTTTGGCGGCTATGGAATCTCTCGCTTATAGCTTCGATAGGGAAGGTGAATTAACGATCCGCCTTCAGTTAACTTAAAAAAACAATGAATAAAAAGACAAAAATACTACTCAAAAAAACCTCTGGTAAAACTATTGGTTTATTCATAGATAATGCCAATTGGTTTTATCCTCAAAAAGAACTTCGGTGGAGAATATCATTTACTAAACTAAAACAATTTTTGCTAAGAAACTATAGACTATCTCTGTTGAAAATTTATGCAGGAACTCCTTTAGATTATAAAAACCAAAGATCTTTTGCTAAATTCGTCAAAGTAGTACAAAAAGAAGGATATATCATTGAAACTAAACCTCTCAAAAAAATATGGATTAATAAAAATAAGAAAATATTTGAGTATAAATGTAATTTCGATGTTGAAATAGCTCTAGACGTTGCCCGGAATATAAAAGACCTGGATCTAGTAATTATCGGTAGCGGAGACAGCGATTTCGTTCCAGTTAGGCAGTTCACAAAAGAGTACAAGAAAAATTTTATAGTTTTATGCTTTGAAAAGGGCGTTGCTTGGGAAATAAGAAAAGGTTACCACATATTTTTAGAGCAAATACGAAATTTTATTGAAATGCCTACAAAAAAGCCCTAGCCTTGCGGCTAGGGTGTCAATAACGTATCTATGTTAACAAATAAATTACTATTTGTAAATGGGTATTTGACATGATGCTACAAATCTACTTTTGGCCTAATGTTATTCTCCATCTTGACGGCGACGCATTTTTCTCGTCTGTCTTTCAGGCTGTAAACCCCAACCTTAAAGGAAAACCCGTCGTTACCGGCAGCGAACGGGGCTTAGCAACGGCAGTTTCTTATGAAGCCAGAAAATATGGAGTAAAAAGAGGAATGCTTACCTGGCAGATCAAAAAAATCTGTCCTCAATGCGTTATTCTTGAATCTGACTATGAACTCTATAGTCTCTTTTCTCATAAAATGTTTGGAATACTTCGAACTTTCACTCCAACTGTAGAAGAGTATTCCGTAGACGAGGCTTTTGCAGACATTAAGGGACTAAGAAGACCTTTGAGTATGAGCTATCTGGAGATTGCGCAGGCGATAAAGAATAAGGTCGAATCTTCCCTTGGTATCAGTATATCTGTCGGCGTCTCTATTACCAAGTCGTTGGCAAAACTAGCTTCTTCGCACCAAAAACCTTCCGGACTTACAGTAATAGACGGCCGAAATATCGAAGAACTTTTGGCTCAAACAAAAATCCAGGATGTCTGGGGAATAGGTCCAAATACCACCGCCTATCTAGAAAAATTTAACGTCAAAACAGCGCTCGACTTTGTTTTAAAATCCGAAAATTTTATCCAATCTAATCTTTCAAAACCTTTCTACGAAATATGGAAAGAGCTTAGAGGTGAAAAAATCTATGAATTAGACACGCGGGGCAAACAATCGTACAAGGGAATTACCAGATCCCAAACCTTCACACCCTCGACAAACAGCAAAGATCTTCTTTGGGCCAGGCTTTCTATCCATATTGAGGAAGCCTTTACTCAAGCCAGAAAATTTCACTACTTGGTTGGAAAGATAAGTCCTTTTTTAAAAACTCAAAACTTTGAGTATCATACATCAGAGATAAAACTTAAAGAAAAAGTAGCCTACCCCTATCTAATCCGTAAAAAACTTAGAGAAGCCTTTGACCTAATTTATAAAAAGGGTGTAGTGTACCGCTCAACCGGCTGCACTATCTCCGGCTTTCAAGAAGACAATTTATCCCAAATGACCTTATTTGACAAAGATCAAAAACTAGAGGAAAAAATAAAAAAAATCTATCCGCTCTTTGAAAAGAAAAAAATCGACTTCGGCTCGATGCTATTTGACAAGCAAAGATCTGAGAAAATAAAACACAAACCAAGACTTAACCTACCGATTTTAGAATTAATGCAATAATTTTACCAAAGGGCAATTCTTGTGATCGTGTTTTCTGGCAGGGCAATATTTCCTCCCGTAGTCAATCATCAGATAGGTAAACCTGAACCAGTCTTTTTTAGGTATAATCTTCATCAAATCCCGTTCGATTTTGTCAGGATTATCATGTTTTGTGAGTCCGTATAACTTTGAGAGTCTTTTAACGTGTGTATCAACGGCGATTCCCTCCACTACCCCATAAGCATTACCCAAAACCACATTTGCGGTTTTTCTAGCTACCCCGGGTAGAGTTAAAATCTCATCCATATTATCCGGTACTTTTCCGCCGAACTTCTCTTTTACCGTCTTGGCAGCAGCCAGAATATTCTTTGCCTTGTTTCGGAAAAATCCGGTTGATCTGATACTCACTTTAAACTCATCCAGTTCGGCGCTCACATAATCGTCCAGGGTTTTATATTTTTTGAATAACTTGTCAGTTACTTTATTCACCATCTTATCTGTACACTGGGCCGATAAAATAACTGCGACCAAAAGCTCCCAATCATTCGAGTATTTAAGAATAATTTTAGCCCCAGGAAGGAGTTCCTTTAATCTATGAATTATCTTTCTGATTAACTCTTTTCTTTTTACTATACCCATCTTAGTTGATTTTGCAAATTGTCAACTAAAGTTATCTTATCAAATCAACTAAGGAGGGGTATATACTGATTGCGGTTTCGATTAATAGAAGTATATATCCTTCATATTTTTACGGAGATTGAGGGGATTCGTCCCGATTAAGCGGAGCATGTGGGTCTGGAACAACTTAGTCCTTATAGCTTATATCAAACCTTTATTCGTACAAAATAAAATTCACTAGGTATTTCACCACCTGCCTCAAATTTATGCAGAGAATTAGCGGGAATAATCATCACGTCTTCTGCCTTATATTCAACAATCTCATCTTGCCAGAAAAATTTTCCTTCTCCTTTTAATACAATTCCCATTTCATCATATATTTCATGTTTATGCCAATCCCACTTATCTCCCGATTTTAAAGTGCCCTTGGTTAATGCATCGATATTATCAGTAACGAGATCTTCTTTTGTTGCGAGCGTTTGTCGTGAACCAAGAGTATTATGAATTTCCTCAAACGGAACTTGAGCTATATTGAATATCTTAAATTTTTTATTCATGAGATTTATTATATCAATTGACGCTTTTTTATGAACGCTCTTCTAAATACTTCTTTATCATTGCTTTGATCGTTTTTCTTCCATATCCACCTTTTAAATATTCCTCTCTATTTTTTGCATCAATTCTGTTGAGAAATGCTTCATAAAAGATGAGTTTGTAAGGTATGAATGGTTTTGTAGCACTACTGTCCCCAGAATTATGTTCTTTAAATCTCTTCTTGAGGTCAGATGTATATCCAATATAAAGAGAGCCATTTTTTAAACTTCGAAGAATGTATGTATAGTAAAACATGTGGCGGAAACGCAATAAATTTGCAAAGCAAATTTAAGCGTTCCAGCAACGTTGAAATTGCTTTGCAATTTCTTACGTTGCGGTGGGGGCGAGATTTGAACTCGCGATCCCGATTTAATCGGGATGCAGGTTTTCGAAACCTGTGCATTCAACCGCTCTGCCACCCCACCTCTTCATCGGGATTTGAAACCGGACCGTTCAACCGCTCGGGCACATTTCCTACCTTATCCAACAATACAATTTTACCAAAAAATTATACTATTTAGTAAGTCGCCATGCGCCAATTCTAACCTATCAGATTAGAACTGGATTGGTATAACAATCTAAAAATAATTTGAAACTAGAGTTTTATTATGCTTTTGGGGACGTCGGCTAATTCCAGGAGCTTAATTTCTGTTGTAGTAACAATCGTCTGATATTTTTTAACCAAATCGATAACCAGTTTTTTGTTTCTTAAATCCAGTTCGGAGAATATATCGTCCAGAAGCAACAA
>Ga0155064_137_pt1 | contig 19157 bp, 22 predicted proteins | sample RifCSPhighO2_01_FD_106032 | JGI IMG/M metagenome (GOLD analysis project Ga0155064, IMG submission 106032) | Candidatus Roizmanbacteria bacterium RIFCSPHIGHO2_01_FULL_39_12c | reverse complement strand
GGTTGGGTAAGAAACATCTATGATCAACCCGAAACCTATGGCGAGGAAGGCGGAGTCGAAGCGGTAGTACAGGGAGAAGAAGAAAAAGTTGAGAAAATGATCAACCTAATCAAAAGAGGACCGCCTGTCTCTCGCGTTGAAGACGTTAAATCCTTTTGGGAAATTGCTAAAGAAATATTCGCAGAATTTGAGATTAGAAAATAGCTTCTATACCCGTCTTACTCCGATTTGCAGCTCTCTCGGAGCGAAAAAGCGGATTAGACGGGTATATACTGAGTAACTCGGTTGCAAACCTTAAGTTATCGAAGTATACCCGTCTTAGTTGATTTTGCAAATTTTCAACTAAAAATATCTTATTAAATCAACTTAGAGGGGTATATACTGATTGCAATCTCAATCAATAGAAGTACATATGGGATTTTTTAATGAAAATTTTTCCAAAAAACTTACTTACTAAATTATTTATCCCCTTAATTATTTTTTACCTGGCGTTTTCTTATTACAAATCTCAGGCAAGCGACTTCGATTCCCTCGTTCTGGATGATGAGCGACCTTGGATAACCAGAGCTTTTTATCTTGAGCTGTTTTTGCATGGCGATTTTAAAAACGATTTATGGAAAACGTACAATCTGGATGCCGATCCGAAATTACCGGAATATATTTTTGGTTTAGTGCTCTATCCCGATTATCTAAGGGTAAGACAAAATAAAGGAAAAGACTACGATATGATACGCTATTTAATGGAACTAAACTTTTATGATCGACGATTAATGAGTCTTAAGGCCAGGCCTAAATATGAAAAATTCGTGACGGAAAAATATTTTTTTTGGAACGCCGATGAATTTTCCCAAAAAACTCTTAAAGACTTTTTAGAAGAATATGGAGGTGCGTTTGACAAAACAGCCGAAACCATCATTAAAGCGCGCCTCGGATCGGTGTTTTTTTTAAGCCTTTCGCTCGTTGTTGCCTACTTTATCTATTTAACCGTTTTCAATAATCCTTATCTTTCGGTTATTGTCGCTCTTTTTTATGGAGCGTCGTCATTGGTCGTGTATTATGGAACCAAAGCCTACACCGAACCGTTTTTTTTGTTTTTTGTTAATTTAACCGTATTCTTTTTTGTCCTGTTGTTTAGCAAAAGTCAAAAACATAAATTAATTTCGGTTATTGTATTGGCTTTTATAATTGCCTTGACTAACCAAGTTAAAATTAATGGAATCATACTGCTTTTTATTTACGTTAGTTTGTCCGTGATTGCATTATTAAGCAAAAAAACAACTCGCTTCGCAAGAGAAGCTCTGAGATTATTAGGAAACATTGCCTTGCTCTTTTCTCTTTTTTTGTTTATCTATGTCCTGCTTGATCCTTACCTTTATGAAAATCCTGTCAAAAATATAAAGTTTCAATACGTCTGGACGCAGGCGATCGCTAAGGAACAACAGGCTTGGAAAAATACCGGTTTATACAGCCCGACCGATAGACTTCGATTCATCGCCTCTCTCTTTTCGGAAAAGCTGCCGGTTAATGCGAAAAATATAGTAATTCTTTATCCAAAGTTCCTTGACGTCAAAAACACCAACCTGGTTAAAATTTTTCACTTTTTCGTTAAGTTTTTATTTATCTTAGGCGTCGCTCATGTCATTCTGTTAACCTACGTCAAAAAAAAATTAACCAAAGAGGCAATTATAACGATTGTGTTTGTGCTTTTTTGTATCCCCCTCCTCTTTTATCTTATTGTCAAGTGGGAAAGGTATTTGATTCATTTGGTCTTTTTTATCTTCTTTTTTGCGGGTCAAGGAGTACGACTCGTCATCGACGTCCTTAAAAAAGAGGGTGGGCGTTTCACAAGAAAATCGTTGCAGCTCCCACCATCTAACGGTCGGGATTTCCGCGAAGGCGGATTAAATTCGTCCGCTCCTCAAGTTTATAGCAACCCATAGATAATTAAAAAACACTTTAAATAAATTTGTCTTGCTGACTCCGTAATTCCTTTTTTTATAAAAAACGGGTATCTCTTTTAGCTTCAGGCCGTATTTTTTTGCCAAATAGACCAATCGCAGATGATATTCCCCATAACCTCTATATATTTTATTAACCGGCAGCAACAAAAGCTTTTCTTTCTTCATTGCGTAAAAACCGCTCATATTGTCCATCGTCGGAAAACCTAAGAAATGTCTCAAAAACAGATTGAAAATATAGGTAAAAACGTATCTGGGCTTCTCTTCCATCCCTCCTCCTTTAATAAATCGCGAGGCAACTATTAAATCAAAGCGCTCGGTCTCCCCGATGAGGTTTGGGAGAAGTCGGGGCGGATGATTCAGATCCGCATCCATACCTATAATTAGGTTGCCTCTTGCTTTGCCAATTCCATAAAGTATGGCTGTTGCCAATCCCCTTTTCTTCTTGCGGACAAATAAGCGGATGCTATTTTTTTGTTTGAATTTTTTTCCTATAGCTACGGCGGTTCCGTCCGGACTATTATCGTCGACAATGATCAGTTCGTAAGATATTTTCTGCGACGACAAAACCTCATAAATTTGTCTAACCAATAAAACTATGTTTTCTTTTTCGTTATAGGTTGGTATTACTATCGAGACCATTTTTTTCTGGCTAAAATTATCAATGATGACCCTATCGGTAATTTGAAATAACGCAGTAAAAACCTTTCGGTTTGCAAAAGTAATTGAAACAGGCTGTTAAAAACGGAGGGTGGCATAAAAACGTCAGATTTAGCAAAAGACGCTATCTTATCTATCAGAAATCTTTTAATAAAAATCAAGGGAAAGAGAGACATAAAAATATAAGAAGATCTTATGATGGCAAACCCGTTCCGTACCAAGTTATTCTCCAGCTCGCTTAGCGTAAACCTTCTTTTTTCAAAAACAGAGTCGGCGTGGCCTCCTTTTAATAACTTAAAGGCGCTATCGGTAATTAATAAATAACCTGAAGGCAGCAAAACACGCCTTGCCTCCCTTATGACCTTCTCAACACTGTCGACGTCTTTATGGTATAAGACGTCTAAAATTGTCACCAGATCAAAAGTTTGACCGGCAAAAGGTAACTTCTCCGCTTCTCCCTTAACTAGTTTTAAATTTTTTAATTTTGCCAATTTTAAAGCCGTGGGATTTTTTTCTATACCGATTACGTCGCCATAGAACTGCAAAAATTTAGTTGCGCCTCCCGTACCGCTTCCCACATCAAGGATTTTTTTAATTTTATCCTTTATCGGATCAAGATAAGTTTGTATAAAATATCTTTTTCCCACAAACCAGAAATGGTTATCCTCAAGACGGCTCATTACGTAATACTCGTTTTTCTTCATTGGTTTTGGTTAATTTTATCTTAATTTTTCGGACTTTTAAATTAATTTTGGTAATTTAGTTGACGGCGTTAACTTATTTTGTATATAATGTTTTGGCTAGTTTTTGAAAAAGAATTGCAAATTTAGCTTATGCCTCGATATTGATGTATAAAATTCCCATTTCAAAACCTTTCCTTACTCAACAAGATTTTTTAGAGATCAAAAAATGCTTCGACTCCACCTGGATCTCCTCCAAAAGCCCCTGGGTTGCAAAATTTGAAAAAAAATTCGCCAAAAAAGTCTCCCGTACCAAATATGCAATTTCGGTAAACAGCGGCACTTCGGCTTTATTTTTAGCTCTGCTTGCGCTTGGAGTAGGTCCGGGCGATGAAGTGATCATGCCCTCCCTGACCATGATTGCTACAATTAATGCCGTCCAATTAACCGGGGCCAGGACCGTGCTTGTAGATTCTGTGTCCAAAGACGACTGGAATATCGATCCCGCTAAAATCGAACAAAAAATCAATAAAAGAACTAAGGTCATCATGCCCGTGCATCTTTATGGTTACCCCTGCGATATGGATAGAATCAATGCTCTCGCCAAAAAACACAATCTCTTCGTTATTGAAGACGCGGCCGAGGCCATGGGTAGTTTATATAAAGGCAACCGCGCCGGGTCATTAAGCGATATCGCCTGCTTTTCTTTATATTCCAATAAAATTATCACCACCGCCAATGGCGGTATGGCCTGCACCGACAATAAAAAATTGTATGACCTGATCAACAAGTTAAAATTCTTCGACTATAATACCCGGACTCATTTTAAACACAAGCTCATCGGTTACAACCTGGTTCTCTCCGGTCTTCAAGCTGCGCTTGGCTACTCACAAATAGGCAGCTTTGGCATGCGGCTTAAAAAAAGAAGGCGGGTATTTTCTTGGTATAAACAAGAGCTCAAAGACGATGGGGTAAAATTTATCGATTCCCCCAAAAAGGATAATCCCAATTATTGGTTTCCGGCAATAATTGCCAAAAAGCAACCGGTAAAAAGAGTCATTGAAAAAGCTTTAAGCAAACATCGGATTGAGTTTAGGGAATTCTTTTTACCCGTCCATAGGCAACCCGTATACAAGAAATTATTCTCCGGGGAGAAATATCCCATTGCGGATTACTTCTTTGAGCGAGGACTGCTATTGCCCTCCCATTTCGATCTTTCCCTAAAAGAAGTCAAATATATCTGCAAGGTAATAAAATCTGCGCTTAAATTAGCATCTTGATGCAAAACGGGCTGACTTGTGGACCGGATGGGGGTCGAACCCACAACCTCGTGACTGCCAGCCACGCGCTCCGCCAATTGAGCTACCGGCCCAAGAAAAATTTTAAATTGAAATACTATAGCGATCGCAAAACGAAATGACAGATGGTATTCTGTGTCAAGCTGAATTTATTTCAGCATCTTATCAATCAGATCCCAAACCACGTTCAGGATGACGAATACGACATTTTGTTTTGCGCTGACTATAAGAATGTTTTTTTAACTTTTTATGCGTATCTTTGATTTTTGAACTTTGCTATTTGCTATTATACAAGATTGAATGTTCTATATAACCTAAAAAATCAATGAGACTGTATTTCTTCGTCAACCTAACGTAAAATATGATCGATGATATTTAAAGACCGCGCCGACGCCGGCAGAAAACTATTGGTTGAACTTTATAAAGAAAGGGTTATCAAAAAAAATAAACGACAGGTGGTTGTCGTTTCACTTCTTCGGGGAGGGATAATTGTCGGTGAAAAAATTGCCAGTGGACTACAAGTCAAACATTTACCTTTGGCGGTTGCCAAAATTCCCGCCCCACACAATCCCGAGCTGGCTATAGGTGCGCTTTGTTTTGACACAACCTACCTGGAAAAAAGCGTTGTTGACTCTCTTGGCCTAACGCGTTCGCAGATCGCCGGTCAGATCAAGCAAGCGCAAAGTAAGTTCATTTCTTATATTAACGGGTTTTGTCTAAAAAAAATCCAGTATGCCAGAAGGCTAAAAAATAAAACCGTGGTTTTGACCGACGACGGCATCGCCACCGGTTCCACAGTTAAAGCAGCCGCATTATATCTAAAGTCAAAGCAAATTAAAAAACTCATTCTTGCTGTTCCTGTTGCGCCAAACGATTTTTATATCTCCGGAGTTGACAAACAAATCATTCTACACAAAGACTTTGCCTTAAGAGCCGTATCACAATTTTATGAATCTTTTCCTCAAGTCGAAGACAAAGAAGTAAGAATAACCATGAAGCCTTAACTCTTCCTTCTGTTAACTTTTGCTCAATCGTAAATTAAACACTTCGTTGCGGCTCACATTTTAGACTACAAATTCTACCAAAATAGGCAAGTGATCCGATTTGAAAGTGTTGACGATTTTAGCCGATTTGACCACCATGTCTTTGGTGGCAAAAACATAATCCAACCGCCAACGGAAATCCAGCTTCCAGCCTAAAGGATCAAGAGATTCTTTAGTAAAAGCGGTTTTTTGTCTCAGGCTTGGGCCACAATTAACCAGATAGTTTTGTATTTTTTTTATAGTATATGACGTGGGTGGGGCATTCAGATCTCCTGAAAAGACAAAGTTTTTCTTGTTCCGCTTTAGTATTTCCGTCAACTTTTCCACTTCCGAGAATTTGTCTTTGGTTTCGATTAAACCGGAAGTATAACTCAGATGATCGGTGGCGAAGATCAATTTGCGTCTGTTTACCTTTATTTCCGCCTCCAGGTAGACCGATCCTTTTTTGATTCCCAAAGCCTTATCATAACTTAATGATTTTGTGTAGTGAAATTTCTTCCTGATGATCGGAAAATAGCTGAAAATACCGCTTTCAACCAGCTGACTTTCGTCTCCCTTCCAATCCATATATTTTTTAGTAAAGTGGTCAAAATGAAGTTTTTGGGCCAGATATACTGCTGTATCAATCTTATTGTTGAATTTCAGTCCGTTTGATAATTCATTAAGACAAATCGTGTCCGGCGATAAATAATTGATGAAGCTTAGAATATTGTCAATCTTTTCCTTAAACAAAATGTTCCAGTGAAGAAACCTCAGAATCATTAGGTTATTCTATCAAACTTTTTTCCTCTTCAGACGCAATTACTCTAAAACCTACATGTGAATGGCCAGCAAAGAAAAGCCCTTCGCCTACTCCTGCGGAGAGAAGAAAATGTTTTTCTCCGCCAGTAAGATAAAAAGTCTGTGAGATCTTGTCTACCGCCGCGGTCGACTGTTTGAGGATGATCTGAAGACTGGAGTTGGTAATGATCGCTTTACCGTCGTCGGTTGAAAGAAAGTCTTCCACGTCCTGGGTGATGGTAGTTAAGCCCAGTTGATATTTTCTGGCTCGCTTGGCAAAACTATGAAGATAGGCTCCGGAGTCTTTTTGCTTGATCAGATACCAAGCCTCGTCAACTATAAGAATTCTTTTCTTTCTGTCTTTTCTTACCCTGTTCCAGATATAATCCAGGACAATATACATAGCAACCGGCCGAAGATTTTCCTCAAGGTCGCGGATGCCAAAGACGGTAAAGGGGTTTTTGATGTCGAAGTTGGACCGCTGATTAAAAATACCGGCGGCTGAACCTTTGACAAATTTTTCCAAGCGGTCTGCCAACTCCCTTGCTTCGGGCGTTTCCATGCCGATAAAAATCTTGTAGAGATCTTCAAGCAATGGGGGTTGGTTCTTGAAAGTCTCCGGGTCCTGGTTTATTCCTCTTTCCCGATAAGTCAAAACCAAGGCTCTGTCCAAAAGCGCGTCTTGTGAAGGAGTCAGTTCACCCATAATCACCCTCATTAAGGAATGCAGGTCAAGAATTTTGTTGGACAACTCATCCGGTTCTGGATTGGATGTGGCCAGATCGAAGGGGTTGATTTTGTATTGGGAGCCGGTTGAAAAAACGACAAATTCTCCTCCTACCGACTCGGCAAGCTTCTGATACTCGTTTTCCGGATCGATGATCAAAACATCAATTCCCATCATCAACAGCCGTGACGACTCCAATTTAACCAAAAAACTTTTGCCTCCCCCTGACTTACCCAAGATTACCGAATTAGCATTTTCCAAGGTAAAGCGGTCGAAAATAATCAAACTCCCGTCGTGTTGGTTTACGCCGTATAAAATTCCCTCATTTTTGGTTAGAGAGGCAGTGGCAAAAGGAAAAGTCATTGCCAATGAGGTGGTGTCGATATTTCTCCAAACCGCCAGTTTATCATAAAACATCGGCAAAGTCGATTTAAATCCCTCCTCCATTTCCAGGGTTGCCTGCTTGGCCACGATCAGAAGCGAAGACAATACGGAATCTATCTCTTTTGCCAAAGCTTCAAGTTCTTCTTTGCTGTCTGCGGGGATTGTGATGTAGAGTCCGAATTGGAAGAACCGCTCTGCTCCTTTGGCAAGCTCTGCCTGAAGAGCAAGCGCATCGTCAAGCGCCACCTGGACATTGGGATCAACTACTTTTCCTGCTTTAATATCACCCTCGATTGTTGCTTCCATTTCGGCAATCTTACGTTTCAGATCCTCCAAGACAGCCTTAGCTTCGGTTGGATAGATATACATCGAGACATAGAGCGGGTGGTCAAAAGTGATCAGCGGATAAAGCCAATTGGCAGATACATAGCGGGGATAACCCACAACATATAAGGTTTTATAATATTTATCTTCTACCTGCAGGTGGTTGAAATCAACCTCGATAAATGAGGGGGCGACGATGTCTTTGATCGAAACCGAGCCTTTGGCCAAAAAGTCGGCAACATTCTGCGACTGCGGTATATTTGCCAGATTGGCTCTTTGACCGTTTGTTTTTTTACTCCCAAACAAATTCAGCATATTAACCTGTGGTTAAAATAACATCCGTATAACTTTCAACCGGGGCCAGCCTTCTGCCCGTGGGCGAGGGATTATATAAATTAAAAAAAAGCTCCGTCAGCTCCTGCTTTTGTAAAACCGTAGCCCGCAAGCCGATCTTGGACATCAGCCGAATCAGGTGGTCTCTTTTTGGGTAAAGCGAGGTTTTTGCGCGACTGATCACGTATTCCTTGTTTAAAGTTTTAGTGTTAACCCCCGATACGCCCATCTCCAGGGTAGAGAAAGGCACCACGAAGAAAAATCTTTTTTCCAGGACGGTATTTCTCTTGATTACCGCTTTGATAAACTCCCGATAACTTTGCAACCGGCCCTTGATCAACTCGGCCGGTTGTTTTTTTATTTTCCCGTCCAAATAATCCAAATAAGAGGAGATGTCCATCTTTTTCGACAAAATCAAAATCTGGGTCGGAAAGGATAAGGAATTTAACAGACTGGAGTAGGCATAGATCATCGAAGCTTGTTCCTCAGCCGACAGGAGCCAGAAGTTGACCGCGCCCGCCTCAACAACCACGGCGGCGGAGTAATCCTTAAGTAGAATCACGTCGTCTTTTATCTCCTCAATTTCAACAAACGACTGGGTTGAGGCCTTAACCGGTGAAGTTGGCTTTTTAGTTGGCATGGGTGTGATACGAATCTACGGATGAATACGAATACTGCAAATATGCTAATTCTGATTATAAAGTCACCGCTTGCATCTGCGTACCACTTGTATAAAGATTCGCAGCATTCATATTGCTCTAAATTAATTCCTTGGAAAAAAACTCCAGAGGCTTTGGATTTGCTTCTTCTAGTTTTAAACTCATTGTATCAAAAAAGTAGGTATTCTTTGGGTCCTTGAATTCAAAAAGATACTCTTTGGGCGTCAGAGGATTAAAGGTTGCAAAAACACCGTGTGGATTAGTTTTTAGAAGTCTGATAACTCCTCCATTATCGTTTTTTACATAGATCAAAATACCGGGCAATGGAATCAACCTGTGGTTTTTTACCACTCCCGAAAAAAACGGTTTTCTTACTACCGTTGACGGGGGTTGCGCCTTCTCAGCTTGCCCGGCCGGGGCCGGTTTATCCGCTGCTGCGCTGGTTATCCCGGTTGTAGAAATTGATTTTGCTTGGGGTTTCAAGGAAGCGCTTGGCTTCTGAAACAACGAGATTATGTTTTTTTTCTTTGCCGCCGTGTCTTTAACCTGGGGTTTGTTATTGGCCAAATACACCGCCAGCTTTTCCTGTGATTCGATATGGGTCATTACCCTGTGTGGGTCCGTGATAAAAAATAAGTTTTTTAAGAAATAAATTGGCGGGGTTTTTTTGTGATAGACATATTGGGTTGGAGAAGTAATTCTTTTGAAAAAATTTTTAACCCAAACGTCTAACGGACGGTCGTTAACCGGTATAAAGGCAAAGGCTACGCCGATTCCCCCTATTGCCAGGGCAAATAATATATTTAGAACCGGTATAGAAATAAGTTTAAAGACAATAAATCCCAATGGGATAAAAACAACCAAATAAATAAACTGCTTCAGGGTTAGAAAACCAATCAACTTAAACTCAAAAGATGTAATCTGTCTGGGCATGGAATGTTGTTCCATATATTCAGTATAACTTAAAACGTGAAGCTTGAAACATGAAACAAGGGAAGGGTAGGAAGTTTTATGTTTTACGTTTTGTGTTTCATTACCTATAAGTAACCGGTTTTTCTTTTTGAGGAAGGATCAAGCTGATACGCCGTCCTTGTTTATTGACTTTTTCGATAAAAACCTTAACTTCTTGTTCCAGCTTAAACCCTTCTTCGCCGGTCAGCTTGCTGACATGTATCAAACCCTCGATCCCCGGCTCAAGCTTGACAAAATAGCCGTATTTTTCTTTTCTCACTACCGTTCCTTTGACTTCTTTGTCTTTGGGATATTTCTTCTCTATCTCGTCCCACGGATCTTTGGAAAGACGCTTTAATGACAGGTTTAATTTCAGGTCGCTTTCGTTCTTCTCTACCACATACACGTCGATCTCTTCACCGTTCTTGAGAAATTCGGCGGCGTCCGACACCTTCTCCCAAGAAATCTCTGAGATGTGAATAAGCCCCTCAACTCCCTCGACTTCACAAAAAGCGCCAAATTCCGACACTCCCAGTATTTTTGCCTTATAGATCTTGCCTTCCTTTATCTTTTTAAATCTGGCTTTTAGTTCTTTTTGAGAAATCCCGAGCACGGCCGCTTTTTGTGACACAACAAGTCGGTTTTTCTCCTCGTCTACCTCCAAAATTCTCACTTTTATTTTCTGCCGGTTGAGTTTTTCTGGATGGTTCATGTAATTCTCGACTAATTGAATTTTGGGGATTACTCCTCTAATACCCATAAAGTCGATAAATACTCCCCCTTTACCGTAGTCCCCGCAAATTACCTCTATTTCTTCTTCTTTTTCTTTTTTCTCATGCAGAATTTCCCATTTGCCTTTTTGAAAAAACTTACGCATCGATACTACCGGGTAACCTTCTTTTGATTCAGGAGTAACTATTCGTACTTTAATTTTGCTACCCTCTTTAAGATAAGGCAAATAGGTGGAAATTTCCTTCACTTCAAGCTCTCCCAGCACCGCATGGGCTTTGGCCCCAATGTCAAAAAGCACGCCTTTATTAGACAAAGAGATAATTATAGCCTCTTGTTCTTGACTTTTGCTAATTCTAGGGGGGCGAGCAGTTTTAAGCAAAGCCTCCATGGGGTGTATGTTTTTTTTAGTTGTTGCCATCTTTCTTAATTCCTCCTTCGAATCAAGGAATGTCCTCTGTAAACCGCCGGCTGGTCAACCCTACTACAGGGAGATCTTTTACTATATCAAAAAGGTTTACAAATTACAAGCTGCTTAAAGCAGGGTTGACAGATCATAGTCGTTACCGAACTTATACCCATTCTCATATAGCTACCGCAATACAAAATGTCATATTTGTCATCCTGAATTTATTTCAGGATCTTGTTGTTTAGAAGCTGAAACAAGTTCAGCGTGACATTTATCAAAACCGGTCATTTTGTTTTGCGCTAACTATAGCTATAAAAGGGGGGGTTGAAAACAGACGGTAAAGGCAAAATTAAATCTGGCAACTCGCGCTTGATTCTTTTGTCTTAATATTGTATATTATGGGATTGTTATGGATACCATGCTCCTTCCCAGCCTGTTGGATAAATTTGTCACTTATCTTAAGTCTCAGGGAAAATCTGATTTTACCGTCATTGCTTATAAAAAAGATTTAGAGCAATTTATGGGCTTTCTCGCCAGCCGTGAAAAGAATGACGTCCGCGAAATCAAAAAGGAAGATATTGAGGCCTTTATTAATAAACTGCTTCAAGACAACTACACTAAAAAGTCCGCCTCAAGAAAGTTAAATTCCGTCAGGACCTTCTTCCGTTACCTCAAAAATGAGGGTGTGATCGAACAAAACCCCTCTCTCGAAGTCTCCCACCCCAAGTACGCGCAGGCGCCTCCTCGAATTTTCAGCAAACTCGAGTATCGCGCCTTAAGAGACTTAAGCAAAGAGGATCGCCGAACCTACGCCTTAATCGAGGTCCTGTTGCAAACCGGGGTTAAAATTGGCGAACTGGCAAACTTACGCATTTCAGACGCCGAAGAAGGAGACCTAAGAGTACGGACTTACGGCAAAAGCCTGGAAAGAAAGGTTCCTCTTAACAAAGCCGCAAAAAAAGCCGTCGACGATTATCTTAAGGTGCGGAAAAAATCAGCTCAAGACGACGACCATCTCTTTATCACTCGCACAGGCAAACCCTTGTTGGTGAGGAATATCCGTCAAATCATCACTCGTTGTTTTAGGGAGGTGGGGATTGAAAACGCTACGGTCAACGATCTGCGCAACACTTTCATCGCCTATCAACTAATTAATGGGGCTTCGGTAGAATATATCGCAAAGATTGTCGGCCACCGCAGACTTTCCTCGACCGAGCGCTTCCTCAACCTGGTCAAAGAAGAGGCTGAAAGAAAAGAACGCTTGGGCGAGCTTTAGCCTGCCTTATGTCGCCCCTGATTCAATCGGGAACCCAATTTTAAATAGGTTTACGCTTTCGCGGGAATAACAGTATACTTACCCAATGGAATTAAAAATTTATACAGACGGGGGTTCAATCAACAATCCCGGCCCCGCAGCCAGCGCCTTTACGGTCCAGGACGGTAACAAAATCCTTCATCAAGAGTCTTTTTCAATCGGTATCAATACCAACAACTTCGCCGAGTATTCGGCTCTTGTCAAAGCTCTAGAATGGTTAATAATAAACAAGCCGGAGGGGTCAACTGCGGCGGTTTTTTACTCGGACTCTAACTTAATGGTTAATCAACTAAATGGCTTGTTTAAAGTGAGAAATCCGTCCCTGCGTGAATTTATCCTAAAGATCCGCTCGCTTGAACAAGAAGTGGGCCTTCCCGTTGCCTACAAATATATTCCCAGAGAAAAAAACCGGCTGGCAGACTCACTGGTAAAGAAGTCTCTGTTTAAACAAAATTGAAATTCCAGATTAAATTTACCCCGGTACCAGAAGACTCCTGACCACAGTCGGGAGATGAATCGTTAAATAAAAGAGAGTTCGCCTTCGGTACGGGGTTTCAGCTCCGCCATTACAATTGTTGTATCAAGAAGCCGCCGACCATAGTCGGCGAAGCTTCACTCTTGTATGCGGACAGGCATGATGATGTGAAGGAAGTCTTTGTTATTTTCCAACCGGAAGGCGACCGGGGCGTCCGGTCTTAAAATATCAACAATAATATTTTTGCTGTTAACGCTATTGAGAAATTCTAAAATGAATTTATAGTTGAAGGCCACCTTTTGTCCTTCTCCTTCAACTTCAGCCTCTTGAAAAGAAGTGTTTTCCTCTCCTTCTGTGGTTTTTGGCATAAATTTAACGCCGTTCTTTTTTATATCAAGCGTAATAATGTACGACAGGTCTCGGGCGAAGACCGAGATTAACTTTATATTGCGTAAAAATTCTTCTTTCTCAAGCTTGACCGTCGTCCTTTTTTCCTGGGGTATTACTTTCTCATAAGGAGGGAAGTCTCCCTCAATCAGTCTTGAATAAAGCTCGGTCTCCCCGGCGCGAAACACGACGGTTTTTTCCTTGTTTGAATAAGAAAAACGCGTCTCCTTGTCCTCTTTGAGAAAATGAATCAACTCCTTTAAAAAGTCCGCGGGTATTATGACCGGGGGAAACCGCGTTTCCTTTTTAGCCTTAATCAAGGAGAGCCTAAATCCGTCGGTCGCCACCATAATCAGCTCGTCGTTGGTGACGAAATTAACGCCGGAAAGGGCGGGCCTGGTCTCGTCGGGGGAGGCGGCAAAAAGGACCAGGGGAAGAAATTTAAGCAAAAAGCCGGTATTTATCTTTTGTTCTTTTTCCTCAATTTTAGGCGGTTGCGGGAACTCTTTCTCTATAATAAGAGGAAACCTTCCTACTGTTTTTTTGGCTTTGATCAAAAGTTGTTTCGGGTCTACTTCAAGGTCGATTTTTCCGTCTGGTAAAAAACTCAAAAATTCTATGATTTTTTTGGGCTCGACTACAAAATCGCCTTCTTTTTCGCCCTCTACCGGTAATGAACTATGATAATAAGCGCTTAAATTACTGCTGAAAAAATGCAACCCGTTCCCCCTTTTCTTAATCTGGACTCCTTGCAGAATTTGTAAGGAAGAAAGTTTTGTTGATGTAAAACGTGAGCCAAAAGTTAATTTATCAATAAATTCCTGCCTGTTTATTTTTATTATCATATTTATATTATAGTAGTAATAGAAAGCGTGTATAAGTGTATAAAAAAGAGAGGGTATTTTCAAGACAATAAAAACCGGAAAAAATCCTTGTTGAATTGATGTGAATTCTATGTTGATTGAAAAAGCGATTGTGTTATCAGTTCAAGCTCTTTTTTAACCGACTGGTCTTTTGTCTGTAAACCGCTAATTTTTTCTTCCGCATAAAGCACCGTGGTGTGGTCTTTTTTATTGAGGAAATAAGCAATTTCTCCGTATTTCATTTTTAGCGTCTGCCTTAACAAATACATGACAATTTGTCGCGGCAACACCAAGTTGCTAGTACGGGAAGAGCCCTTAACATGAGATTGGCGGACATTATAATAGGAACAGACGGTTTTTAAAACGTCTTGAGGAGTCACTTTGTTTACCACCTCTTTTTGTTTCTTGCTAAAAAAGTCCTCCGCGTCTTGAAATTCGATTTTTTCCTTTTTTCCCAGAACCTTGGAATAGAGAGTAAGCAGAGTTCCCTCGAGCGCGCGCGAGTCAGAGACTTTCTCTGCGAGCAGCTTGGCCGACTCAATGTCAATCTCGATGTTTTTTTCTTTGGCCTTAATTAGAAGAATGGCGGTTCTTAATTCAAAGTCCGGTGGCTCGATGTCGACAGAGAGGCCGCCCGAAAAGCGGGAGCGGAGTCTGTCCGCCAACCCCTTAATTTCAGAGGGTGGCCGGTCGGCGGTTAAGATAATCTGCCCCCCGTGTGAAATAATGGAGTTAAAGGTGTGGAAAAACTCCTCCTGCACTCTTTCTTTACCGGCGATGAATTGTACGTCGTCGACGATTAACAGGTTTAATTTTCTGTATTTTCTCCGGAAAGCCGGGGTGGATTTATCCCTGATGGACTCAACCAGTTCATTAGTGAACAGGTCGCCGGGGCAAAAAAAGATTTTTTTCCCCTGATCTTGGTTTAAAATGTATTTTCCTACCGCCTGAGCCAGGTGGGTCTTGCCCACCCCCACCCCCCCGTAAAAAAACAGAGGGTTATAAGTGTGCCCTAGGCCGTTGGTTACGGCTTGAGAGGCGGCATAAGCAACCTGATTGGTGGTGGAGACGGCAAAATTATCAAAGCTGTATTTTGCATGCAGGCCGGTTCTGTAATACAGGTCGTTAAGAGCGGGTTGGTAATTTAAAAGAGGTGTTTCTTTAGATTTTTTCCTGCCGGGGGCTACCACGAGCTCTACTTTAATGTTTTTTCCCGCCTGATCGGAAATTGCCGCCTCCAATTCATACCTCCCCTTGCCCTGGGTTAAAAAAAACCTGAGACCTTGATTTTGACAGCCGAGGACAATTTTATCTTCGGTCAGCTCAACCGGATGGAGTTGTTTTAGAAGAGGAAAAAACACAGGGTATTTTTTTTCGTCTTTGGCAATCGATTTGACAAACTGGTTCCAGAAAGATGACAAGATAGACATAAGTAATACATGTGGATAACTTATACACAAATCCTACACATTTGCACAGCTCCAGTCAAGAGGTCCAAATGGATCTTTTTATATGGTTTTTATACTTAGATGTGATACTATAAACTTATGGAAAAATACGTGCTTGATGCCAACCTGTTTTTTAACATGGAAGCGGGCTTGGGTCTGGGAGATAAGACAGAGGCGGTGATAAAAAATCTGACCGCGATTGTTAAAAAACTGAAGACCTCAAAAAAGGCCGAATTTTTCCTGCCGCCGCGGATAGTAACCGAGTTCCTAAGTTTTTTTGAGGAAAAAGAACAACCGTTCCTCAAAGATTTTTTATCTGCGGTTACGGTTAAATCGCCTGATGTTGGCGAAATCTCCTTCCCCGCCCAAGTTTTTTACGGCTTGGTGGGAGACATAAGAGAGAGAAGCTATCGGGGTTTAAATATAGGAGAGGAGGAAATAGAAAAGGCCGGACGACTAATGCAGGGAAAAGAAGGGCTTTCAACCAAAGACTTTCAGATTAAGATCGGAGGAGTGATTAAAAAATTCCGCGAAAGATATCGTCAGGCAACAAGACGCGGTTTCTTAGATAGTTTGGCCGACCTTGATTTAATCGTTTTAACCAAGAATCTTGACGCCTGTCTTGTAAGCACCGATGAAGGAGTCATCTATTGGGGGAGAATGTTTGGCGTCAAAGAGATGCCGGCTGGGGCTTGGAAGAGGAGATTGGATGACTTGTCTTCATGACGTCAATTCTTTCTTCCTCGTCCGGTATAAGTTGTGAGAACCAGTTGATCGCCTTATCGGTGAAACTAAGCTGTGGCTGATCCTGGTAAACTAAATGTTCGGAGAGAATGAGCAGCAGATTTTTTTTAATCTCTTCACTGGGAACAACCAGATAGGCGTGATAAAAATAAGGCGCATGACTGATCATGGTTAAAACATAAAATCCGAATCTCTCGGTGAAGTAAAAGTGCGAAAGCGACTCCCACCTTAGAGTGATACCCGTTGTCTCAATGCCAAACCTGGTAATTTTATTCTCCACTTCAGGCGGCGGAGTGATAGTAAGAACATAAAATAAAAATAAAACCGCCCAGATAGGGATAAGCAGAATTTTGTCGCCGAAAAAAAAGACGATCAAAGAAAGAAGCAGCGCGACGGCTAAATAAAAACGCAGAACCAAGGCGGCCCTTTTTTTATAAGGTCTTAGAGGAGCTTTCCACGAGAAAATTAGCTGCGGGTTCTCCATGCCTTAATTCTTCTACAATTTTTGACAAAAGTCAACGTCACTTACGGTTTAGAGCTTTGCGGTTGTAAAACAAAACCCATAATGATATGATATGAATCGAAATCATGGACAACTTTAATAAGATTCTTTCTTTTGTTCTAGGGTTAGTAGTCGTTATTGTTTTCTTGGCGGTCATTACAGGAAGAATCAATACAGGTAATTTTAGAAGGACTTTGATAAACTTGGCCGGGAAGCCCAGAGTTACTCCGACGATTTCAATTTCTCCTTTCTTATCGCCTACCGCTGTATCAGATCAAAACACAACTTCTTACGGAAGCGGCGCCCGAACACCCACCTCAATTCCAGCAACCGGAGCACCCACTTATTTATTGCCGGTATTGTTTTCCACCCTTTCCCTGGGAATATATTTGAAAAAAAGAAAATAAATACTAGAATCCCGGTATTCTAAGGATTCCGGAAGCCAGGAAATTGACTATAAAAACAGACAGTAAACTAAAGACCGCTCCAACAACTGCTCCTATAATCAAACGCTTACCGTAGTTTAATCTCTCCGGTTCAGCCTGAGAGGTTAAAACGACAAACGACCCATAGATAAGATACAAAAAGGCTAATCCGCCGATGATGCCGAAGATGATGTTAAGCAGAGTCTGCACCACTCCCGCAGCTGCTCCTTGTTGACTGAAGCTTGCCAGGTCGGTCTTAATGCAGCCTATGACGGTATATTGTCGACCCGGATACGGGGTTGGCCCCGTATTGGAAGCGGGGTCAACCACAAGCGTTGCTTTTGTTGGCGGGCTGTTACTTGCATTTGGATAAAGGCACTTTCGGCAACTTTCCCAGGTTGAAGGAGGAGGGTCCGGGGGGCAATAGCCGCAGAGATCACAGGCGCTGTAGCGGGTTTGGGATACGGCGCCAAGCTGTTTTAGCCCAGAGGGTGAAAAAAGAAAAACTACAACGAATACTAATATAATTAGCAATAACCCTTTCACAGTATGAGTATAGTGGGACATAATTATTTCATGGTCATTCCGAGTCATTCCGAGAAAGTCATTCCGAGAAAGCGCAGCGAATCGAAGAATCTGTTTCAATCGCCGCCGCAAGAGATTTTTCGACAAGCTCGAAACAACACCTATGTCTCAGTCACAGTATGAGTATAGCAAAATAAGAAAAAAGAAATTACAAGATTAAGAAATTGAGAAAGAGAATTGCGTATAATTAATCTATGAGGAAGCTTTTATTTATATTGATTTTAACGGTTTTTTATTTTTTTTCAGTTTTTTTTGTCCTTGCCGACGAACTTGCCGACATCAATCATCAGTTAGAAAATTTGCAACGTACTTTTAACGATATCAAAAAAGCCGCAGACACCAACGAGGTAGCCTTGGCTAATCTCAATAAACAATTAGGTCAAATAAAAGCCAAGGTTGCGGACATTGAGGCGCAAATTGACAAAAAAGAGATTGAGGTAAAACAAGGCGAACAGATCCTGTCTTATCAGAAAGAACTTCTTAACGAACGGGCCAGATCGTATTACAAGAATATATCAAAATCAACTCTTTCTCTGATTACTCTTTTAACCGCTGAAAATCTGTCGACCTCGCTGAAAAATTTTGTCTACCAGAAGTCTTTGGTTGACGAAGACAGAAAGACGATAATTAAAGTGGTTACTTACGTCAACAACCTCGAAGATAAAAAGGTCAGCCTGCAAAGCGAAAAAGAAAGACTGTCGACCTTAAAGACAGATATTGACAAACAGTCACAATTCTTGGCGGGTGAGGTAGCTTCAGCGAGAAAATATCAGGGAGAGTTGCAGCAGAAGATCGCAGAGCTCACCGCCAAACAGCAGCAGCTCATAAACCAAAGACTGGCAAGCTTGAACATTCCAAGATCTGCAGGCACTTCTGCACGAGGCTGCAGCGACGACCGAGGAGTAGATCCGGGTTTTTCCCCCCGTCTGGCCTTTTTCACTTATGGAGCACCACACCGCAAAGGCATGAATCAATATGGTGCGTGGGGAAGGGCTAAAGACGGACAAAACGAAGAACAGATTCTTCAGGCATATTACCCAAATATGTCTTTGAAAAAAGATTATGATCAAGGGGTTCAGATTTCAACTACCACGGGCTGGTCGGGTTCGATTGAAGAGTATGTAAAACGAATTTATGAGGTACCTGACTCTTGGACCGACAACAACATGGCCGTTCTTAAAGCGCAGGCCGTAGCGGCACGCACTTACGCCTTGAATGTGACAGGGAACGGTTCAAAACAAATCTGCACTACAGAACAATGTCAGGTTTTTCAATCTGACCCCAAGGGTGATAATTGGGAGCAGGCGGTAAACGCTACCGTAGGCTGGGTGCTTATGGACGGAGGTGGGGCTGGCTTTACCCAGTACGCCTCGACTCACGGAGGATATATCTTAAACTTAGGTAAATTTGACGGTAGGGTAGGTAACCCGGGTAATTTTTCCGAGCTAAATTAAAGAGGTTATGATAAAGAATCTCCC
>Ga0155064_129_pt1 | contig 22418 bp, 21 predicted proteins | sample RifCSPhighO2_01_FD_106032 | JGI IMG/M metagenome (GOLD analysis project Ga0155064, IMG submission 106032) | Candidatus Roizmanbacteria bacterium RIFCSPHIGHO2_01_FULL_39_12c | reverse complement strand
CAAAACAGACCTCCAGCGAAGGAAGTCTGATTTTGGGCGAAAGGGAAACAATTGGATCGAACCTTTGCGCGAATGGATTTTAACCGCTCACCACGCTGAAAAACTGGCTTTGTCCAACGAATTTGATGAAATCAAATCGTTGGTGGAAAAAATTGGAACGAACCGCCGCCTGCTGGACAAAAAAGTCGTCTGGGATTGGTCGGGCGAATGGCGGATTGTGGCGGAAAATCAGAATAAAATTCTCCCAGCGCGCGAGCGAAGCGAGCGCGTACCTTCTTCCGAAAACTCTCAATGTCTAACTTGGTCGGGGCGGGCGGACTTGAACCGCCGACATTACGCACCCCATGCGTACATTCTAGCCATCTGAATTACGCCCCGTAAATAATGAATCTACTATATTCTATCAAAAAAACACGATATTTAGCTATAATTTGAGGGCATGAAATTCCGTCAGCTTTTAATCATGTTTCTGCTTTTTCGGTTGTTTGATTTGGCAATTATTTTTCTTTCCCGGTTTTTTATTCCTTATCTGGGCTTTTTTCCCTATAAGGAAATCGCGCTTGAGTATAATCTGCCAAGAATTTTAACCGCGCTTGCCAACTTTGACGGCGCGCATTATCTTTTAATCGCCGAGCAAGGCTATTATCAATATCAACAAGCCTTTTTCCCCCTCTATCCCCTGCTTATCCGCTTACTATCACCGGTTTTTCCCAACAACCGCTTAATTACCGCACTTGTAATTTCAAATTTATCATTTCTTTTTGGACTCTGGCTTTTTAGAAAATATTTATTAGAAATTGGAAATTCGAAATTAGATATTTGGCCTTTAATTTTCTTAATGGCCTTTCCTACCTCTTTCTTTTTTGGCGCAGTTTATACCGAAGGTTTATTTTTTCTGCTTGTTGCCGGAACTTTTTATTATTTAAAAAAGGAAAGATCGTACGTAACGGCAATTTTTTCATTTCTTGCCTCGCTGACTAGAATAGTTGGGGTCTTTCTGGTAATACCTATTCTTATAACTCAAATCTCAAACCTCAAATCTCAAAATCACAATTCAAAAGTTAAATCTTTTATTGAATATCTGATTACTCCGCTTGCCCCTGTATTGGGTTTAACTTTTTATTCTCTCTATTTATGGAAGTCCACGGGGGATCCTCTATTTTTTCTCCATTCCCAGTGGGCTTTTGGCGCTAATCGGTCGTCTTCAATTGTCTTACTCCCGCAAGTTGTCTATCGTTATCTGCATATCTTTTTCACCGCCAATTGGAATTTTCAGTATTTTATAGCGCTTTTTGAATTTGCAATTTTTGCATTTGTTTTGTCAATTTTGATATTGGATTTGGTTAAAAATTTGGAATTAAAATCTGTTTCGGATTTAAGTTGGGAACGTGTCGGAATAAATTTGTTTTCTCTATCTAACCTGCTCCTCCCTACTCTGACCGGCACCCTTTCCTCCATTCCCCGTTATGCTCTTTTTTCTTTATCTTTTTTCCTTTTTCTATCCCAATTAAAAAATAACTTGACTAAAGTTGTCATCGTCTGTATCTTTACAATCCTACATCTAATTTTGCTTGGCTTTTTCGCACAAGGTTATTTTATCAGTTAAAACCGAATAATACGAATTACGGATCTGATTGGGATGCTGAGGATATGCGGATGCCCCCCTCGTTTCCCCTCCTAAGCCAGGAGGGGATTAAGGGGGTGGTTAATATTCGCATATTTGTAGATTCGGATATTATTCGTAGATTCGTATCACAATGTATATTTAAATGGATAAATTACCGATATTTACCAAAGCTGGGTCCCAGAATATACATTTTGCAGGACGAAGGCGGATCTCTTCTCAAGTCTTGTTATATCTCTATCTCTGCTTCACTCTGATTTTATTTTTCGTGCTTACCCTTAGATTGTTTCAGCTGACCATTGTCAAAGGTAACTACTATCGTCAACTGTCAGAAGACAATCGAATAAAAGAACTTATGATTGAATCGCAAAGAGGTAAAATTCTCGACCGGAAGGGAATGGTGGTTGCTGAAAATAATCCTGCAGATCAGGAAAAAAATAGCGAACGCCTGACGTCTTCACGTATTTACCATTTCAGTGAAGAAGTCGCGCATTTGCTAGGCTACCGGCAAAAAGCCGATAAATACGATTTAAAAAATGACAGTTGCCTTAACAAGCTTAAAATTGGTGATAAGACAGGAAAAAAAGGAGTGGAGAAATTATTCGACTGCGCCCTTCGAGGCAGACACGGCAAAAAATTAATCGAGGTCGACGCTAAAGGTAGCTATCTTCGGACTCTCTCATTGTCTCCTCCAACCGGGGGTCTAACGATTCAGTTGGCGCTGGATCTTGGGCTTCAAAAAAAGGCCTATGAACTCATAAAAGAAAAGAGGGCTTCGGTAATCGCCACGGTTCCTAAAACCGGCGAGATATTAATCCTTGCTTCTTCTCCTTCTTTTAATCTGCAAAGCTTTGAAAACGAAGATCAAGCAATTACAGCTTCATACTTACATGATGAAAATAAACCTTTATTCAATCGAACCACAGAAGGCACTTATCCGCCCGGATCTATCTTTAAACTGGTATTAGCTGCAGGGGCCTTGGAAGAAGAAAAAATCGATGCAAAGACCGAATTTGAAGATACCGGAGTTTTGAAAGCCGGCCCGCTTGAGTTTGGCAACTGGTATTTCTTGCAGTACGGAAAAACCGACGGGATGGTTGACATAATTAAAGGCATTAGGCGCTCCAACGATATCTTTTTTTACAAAACCGGGGAACTTTTAACTCCAGAAAAAATCAAGAAGTGGGGAGAAACTTTAGGTTATGGCTCCATTACAAGAATTGGCGTTACAGAAAGCGACGGACTGATTCCTTCTCCCTTTTGGAAAGAGGAAAAGATCAGGGACAGATGGTACTTGGGCGACACCTACAATCTCTCCATTGGCCAGGGGTATCTGCTGGTTACTCCTCTGCAGGTAAATATGACAACGGCGGTATTTGCCAACGGCGGATATCTGTGTAAACCGGAGTTGCTAAAAGTCCAAAGTCTAAAGTCTAATCCGCCAGCTGGCGGACAAAATTGTAAAAAATTGCCGATATCAGATAAAACTTTGCAGCTGATCAGACAGGGTATGAAAGAGGCCTGTTCTGCCGGAGGAACCGGCTGGCCATTGTTCGATTTCCAACCCAAGGTAGCCTGCAAGACGGGTACGGCCGAATCACACGGTAATAATGCCGACCCCCATGCCTGGTTTACCGTCTTTGCTCCTTTTGAAAATCCGGAGATTGCTCTGACCGTATTGGTTGAGAATTCTGGCCAAGGTTCTGATATCGCAGCTCCAATCGCGAAAGAAATTCTAAAAATGTACTTTGAGAGAAAGGAATAATACTATGAAAACCAATAATTTATTTTCTAATTTATCTTTGTTGACTCTGGTTTTACTTTGGTTTTTGAATCCAAGCAATAAATTAATAGTTTTATTTTTGGTTTTATTGTTTTTGATTTTGTTGTTTAAATCCAAAGATCTAAATTCAAGTCTTATAACGACTTTTCTCGTATCAAGTGTCATCTTTGTCGGAAAAACACATTATTTTAAGTTGATGGACCTTGATACTAGATTATTTACCGATCCTGAGATTAGAAAACTCTACCCCAACGGCCTAACTACTGCCATTGCCATTTTACCTCTTCATATTGTAAGTATAGCAATGGCCTATATTTTGCTAAGAGATATATTCTTAAAAAAGTTCTTATTTAAGTTGAATATAATCGATATCATTCTTTTGCTATTTTTAGTTGGTTCATTTGCCAGTTCCATATTAGTTTCAAAAAGAATTTTTTTATCTCTCTACGATTCTCTTAGCATACTACCTGTATTCATCCTTCATTTTTTCTTAAAATTCTATGGTAAGGATAAATTCGTACTCGTTTATTCAGTGATAACCGTACTCATCCTTTTTCAAGGATATGTTTCAGTCCAGCAGTTTATAAATTCATCTCCATTAGGTAAAAACATTGAATTGGAAAAAACGGCAAGTATATACGGACAAGTGGTAGACGAATCACACTTTACATTTAGACCTACTGGCACTCTGATTCACGCAAATGATCTGGCGGCATTTGTAGCAGTGTTTCTTCCCTTAATTATTTCTGCGCTTATAGTTCAATATGAAAGATCTGCCATAGCTGCCTTTTTTTCAGGAATGATTATTTTGGCATTGTCTTTAAGCCGATCTGTTTGGCTCGGTGCAATCGTTTCTCTTTTATATTTTTTCAATAAAGTAGAGCATGATCTAAAAATTAATCTCTTTACTAAATTTAGAAAAGCTATCATTCTTCTTCTTGTTGTAATGCTTCCGCTACTGGTCTTTATCGCTCCTAGACTCGCTAAAAGTGCTTCGGTTCTTGAACCTTCCGGAGGATTAACCCTAAGAATAAGGCAAGGAACCGAGGTTCTGGAGCTTTTTAAAAACTCTCCCTTGCTTGGCGTCGGTCCCAGAATGAGCGTAATGTCTGCTCTTGAAAAGAATAAAAATAGCGTATTTACTACTTTTCCCGTAGCGGTTCATAACTTTTATTTATTAACAATGGTTGAAAAAGGTCTGATTGGTTTATTTTTATTTCTAGCGATTATCTATCTACTCTTAAAAGATATCCTTTTAAAAATTAAGAAGAACTCGATCTTAGAAAAAAAAATTAAACTGTATGGGATATTTTCAGGAATCCTCATCTTATTGATCGTAGCCTTTTTTCAGCCCTTTTTCTTTTTTACTGAAACGATTTTACTCTACCATCTTGCAAATAAACTATGAAATAATTTGTTAATGGTAACCAAACTTTAAGTCTGATAAGATACTCTATATTAACTCTTTTGTTTACCTATGCTAAAAATTGAAGAATTAAAAAAAAGACTTCATTTAAGACGTTTAACTTTGTTTGATATTCTATTAATATTTTTAATATCGTCTTTAATTTTCAGTGTCTTTTTTTTTCTGTTTAGAACTAAGAAAGAATTATTTATAACAGTAAGAACTTCAGACGAGACACCTTTGAGACAACCCTGGGAACAAATCAAGGTTAATAGTATTAAATTATGGAATTCGCCTATCTGGATGAATAATTTATTTTACAAAGGGATGTCAGAAAAGGATAATTTCGGTAACACTGTTGCCGAGGTAATCAACGTAAGGAAATATGATAATCGGCCGGAGAATCCTACATTTTATTTAACTGTAAAGTTAAACGCCGTATTTACGCCTGCTACATCTACTTATACTTATAAAGGAAAAAATATTTTAGTAGGCTCACTCATACAACTTCATCTCGATGATGTTTTAATAGACGGGTTGATCGTAAATGTAAATGGTGAGAAAGAAAAATATCCCTTAAAAAAAATTAGAGTTACCACCCAGATCATAGAATTCGAGTCGAAATCTATAGAAAGCACCGGAGTAGAGCCATTTGTCGCAGATAATATACAGGAAGGTAAAATTATTAAAGATAATCAAGATAGAGAAATACTAAAAATTATTAGCAAAAGAGTCGAAGATGCCAAAAAAATCGTTGTTACCAATACAGGAGAAGTTTTATTAAGAACCGATCCAATTAAAAAAGACGTCTATCTTACTTTAGAATTAATGGCGTTTAAAGTTGATAATCGATATTATTTTTTTGATGATATTCCTATTCTAGTTGATAAACAGATTCCAATACACCTAGAAAATATTTCTATTTTTCCAAAAATTACATCAATTGAAGAAATAAAATGAATAATAGACCAGAGGACTTCATTTATAATTAATTACTTTGATAATCATCGATTATTTTCTTATATATGCCTATTGGTAAAAATACCTTTAACCTAACATTTGTCTCTAAATATTCCTGGCACTGTTTTTTTGGATACTTAAATTGTTTACACTTTTTTAAGATCTCAATTCCCTTTTCAAACATATTTCTATAGAAATAAGAATTGGCTAACTCTACATGTAAATGACCGAATTTGTAATCCATAGAAACAGCTGTTAAAAATAGATTAGAAGCTTGTTTATAAAATTTATTGCTATAGGCAATTAACCCTAGATTATAGTAGATATTAGAAACTAAAGATATTGACTCTTTTTCCAAGACTAAAGGGATCGACTTTGTAAGATTATTCAGTATTTCCTTCCTCGGGTTTTCATTAGTTGGATAAAAAGCTATCTGATTATAACCAATATCCTTGCCCCTATAGTCATTTCCTGATTGCTTGAAATAAAAAAAAGCGGCTCGGTCTATATTCGCAATGGATCCATTATAATTTCCTTGTTTTGCTTCTGATAAAGCAAAATTAAGAAATAGCTTTCCTAATTTTTCAGGCTCGTTTCGATAGAAAAATATTAATTCTGAAGCAAGCATCAAAATCAATAAGCTTGTTAAGAGCAACAATATTTTCAACGGCTTCATAGTTTTAGATTTTATTATAATAGGATTCACTTTAAATTAACGACATTTATGAGACTTATTAAATTAAAGGGAGATGCAGAATATTTTTTTGACTTACTTGCAGGAATGACCGAAAAAGAACTCAAGGTCAGATATAAAAACACGTTTTTTGGATTTTTATGGGTAGTTATTAATCCGCTCCTACAGATGTTGGTAATTGGTTTTATCTTCCCCCTCTTTATCAAAGAACCCGTCGACAATTATTATTTTTATCTTTTTAGCGGACTTCTTGTCTGGAATTTTTTTTCTTTATCTTTAACAAAAACTACCCCGTCTATTGTTAATGAACGTTCGCTAATCAAAAAAGCCAAATTTCCCCATATCGTAATTCCCCTCTCAATAATTTTAAGTAATGGAGTAAATTTATTGGTCGCTCTTTTGCTACTTATGCTTCCCTCTGCAAGCTTCGGGCTTCTCAGTTTTTCAAATTTACCGGTATTACTGTTTGCCTTGGTCCTGTTATTTTCTTTAACTTCAGGCCTAAGTTTATTTCTTTCAGCACTGGATGTGCGTTATCGGGATATGGCTTTTTTTATTCAGGCAATTCTCATCATTTGGTTTTATGCCACTCCGATCGTCTATACTATTTTTGTAGTTCCCTACGACTTGATTTGGCTATGGAGACTAAATCCGATGACTGCAATCGTCCAACTATTTCAAAGTGTTTTTGCCAATGCCCCTCCACCGGGTATCGGTATGATACTCATAAACAGTGCAATTATTATACTTATCAGCTTTTTAGGAATTATTGTCTTTCAGAAAGAAAATAAGTACTTTGACGACTGGCTATAGAAAGATGCAAGCAATTGCAAATATACAATTGTTATGAGAGAAGTCACGCATGATTCCAATATCGCTGTTAAATTAGTCGGTGTTTCGAAACGTTATACTATTCATCACGAAAAACCAACACTGGTTGAACACCTGATTAAAAGAAAACACGAAGAATTCTGGGCACTCAGAAGTATAGATTTAAAAATTAAAAAAGGTGAAAAAATCGGTATTATCGGTCCTAATGGTTCGGGAAAAACGACACTACTTAAAATAATCGCGGGTATTACAACGCCAACCGATGGTAAGGTAGAAACAAATGGAAAACTTGTTTCCCTGATTGATCTGGAGGCCGGTTTTCATTCTGAACTAACAGGTGAACAAAATATTTATTTGAATGGAATGCTTTTGGGAATGAACAAAAAAGAAATAGAAAAAGAACTGGATAAAATCATTAAATTTGCAGATATAGGCCAGTTTATTGATACACCGCTTTTTACTTATAGTTCAGGTATGAAACTGCGCTTGGGATTTGCTGTTGCGATTCACGCTGATCCGGAAATTCTCATTCTCGATGAAAACTTGAGCGCAGGAGATGAAGATTTTCAAAAAAAATCGTATCAAAAAATTCAAGAGCTTTTTGGATTGCATAAAACTATCATACTGGTCAGCCATCATCTCGATTCAATTAAAAAAAATTGCAAGAGGATTCTCCTTATGAATAGTGGAGGCAAGATTAAGGACGGAAACTCAACGCTAATTGACAGATATAAAAATAAACAATCATGAATTTATTCCTTAGAAAAAACTTATTTAAAATACTTCCTTATTTCTTTCCCAGAAAAAAGTATAAAAAAGTACTGAATTCACGCATAGGAATTACGACCTTACTTTGCCACAATGATGTTGGAATGTTTTTATATTGTTTAAATTCCTTTTTTATACATCTGAGATGTGGTTTACCGGTATTTATAGTCGACGACGGCACGCTGACCTCAAATGATGAAGCAATGTTAAAAGATCATTTTATGGCTACAATTATCAAAAAAAAAGAGTGCGATAAAAGAATGAAAGTTTTACTTAAACCTTATAAAAATTTTTATGCTTTTCGTTTTGGCAAATCTGCTCAAATACTTAAATATAAATTTGATGTGAATGTTTTTCACCCTTTTGATAAATGGATTTATCTTGATGCGGACATCCTATTTTATAAAAAACCGGCAGAAATACTCAATTGGCTGAATACTGAAAATAAATCTGTTTTATACAGTATTATTGATGATGCGCTTTATTCCGAAGAGGAATTAGAAATGGACAGTTCGGTTGAACATTGCCTGCGCAGGTTAATGAAAATACATACGGGCGCGTCAATTGAAACATCCTTTTTTAGCAGTTTGCTCTGTTTTCCCGAGAAAAAAGCAATGAATCTGAAAGTTCTGGAAGAAACATTTGAATTGTTTAATAAAATTTCTTACTTCCATTCTTGGTTATCGGAACAAACTGCATTCAGTTTTTTATTTTCTACCTTAAAAAGGGGAAAGTTACCTTTCAAAAGATATATTAACATTTGGTTACTTTCACAATACAACCGACTTGATTTGAATTCGGCCGTTTCTATCCATTATGCGGGCGGCATTAAGAAGGATCGATTTATAATCGATGCAGTAAAATTAGCAATAAAAAGTAAGTTTTTCCGCGGGTTTTAATTTTTAGGTGTTTAATAACCTAAGTCGGCATATACTTTAGCTAATAATGGTTCGACCAACTCTCTTGAGTAGAATTTTTTAACAACACTTTGTCCCTTTTTCTTTATTTTTAATTTTTCAGTCCCATTTAAAGATAAATACCAAACTAATTTTTCATAAATAGATTTACTGGATATTTTTTCTGTGACCAATAAAGAGTCAACTTTTGAGAGGATCTCAGGTATGGCTCCTACGGGTGTGCCTATTACAGGCACTCCTGCCGCCAGACTTTCTATAATTGTCATCCCAAATGTTTCTAAATCCTTAGATGGCATTATAAATATATCCGCCAAACTTAACAAGTATTTCTTTTGTTGATTATTTAACTTATGCAAAAAATGTACGTCATCAAACAGATTAAGTTCTTCGTATTTTTTAAATAAATCTAGTGAGTCCCAATAAGTCACCGGCGAAGCAATGTACAATTTTACTTTTGTTTGTTTCTTTAATAAGTAGACCGCCTCTAATAATAGATCCAAACCTTTTCTTGGTTCAGCTCTGCCGAAGTTCACAATGGTAAACTTTCTATGACTCTTTCCAACTATTTCCATATTTAAGTTTACATCAATATATCCGGGAATAATATTAACTTTTTGACCAATTTCTTTTGAATAATACCCCTCTATAAGCTTCTTTGCATAGGTACTAAACGTAATTATTTTATGTGATACTGTTAAGATAAATTCCTGAATTTTCTTTTTTAAAATATTTTTAATGCGTATTGAAATTTTGAGTCTTGAACCTTGTTCTCGCCCCAGGTAGGCGCTCGATTCTTCCAGATCCAGAGCGCCATAAAATGTTACTACTCTTTTTTTAGTCCATGTTTTGGGATGAAGAATTGCAAAAAGTGCTGACCAGGGTGTTGAAAAATGAACTATACCAACATCATGTTTTCTATAGATTCTGTTTAAATGAATAAGGAAATTCGCAGCATACTTTATTCTATTTATTAAGCCGGAGTGCTGCTCAATATCAATAATAATGATTTCACTACCGGGAAAATAATCTGCTGGATTAGTTATATTGCTTTTAAAAGCTAAAATAATAGTTTTTCCTTTACTCTTAACAACATCAGCATATTGTTTTATAAAAGTTGTTACGCCACCTATATGAAATTCATCTAATACAAACAAAACTGTTTTTTTCATATAATTGTCTCGTAATTTTTTTTTTCGACGATTATTTATTTTCAAACCGCTTCCTTTTATATATTAGTCCGTACAAATAACCCAAATGGTACCACAACTCGGACTCAAAGTCGAAAAGGGGTTTCGACCGAAGCAAAGACACAATGAGCCGTTTAAGTAATAAGCAGCATTTTTTTAATCTATGCAGCAGCATTGGAAAAAAAGGGTCAATTTTATTGAAATAATTTTGCAGGCAGCTTTCCGTTACTCCCCAGTAAAAATGTTTTAAACGCACAAATGATTTAGTAAGTTTTGGTTTAATGATCGTATGATATACAGTAAGGCTCGGGTCATATAAAATTCTTATCCCTTTGGTCATTAGTCTCCAATTTAACTCTATATCTTCACCGACTATACTTCGATCTCTGCTTGGTCCAAAAAGCGGATTGAAGTATGCATTGCTTTTCAAAACTTGCAGATTAAGTAAACAGTTGGCAGTTATTAAAGTCTCAGGATATCGCAACATTTTTCTTCTTTTACCCCAATCAATGTAAGAATAAGCAAACCCATATATGATTTTATCTGTAAACCAATCAGGTCTGGTCAAGCGCGAATCGAGTCGAGGTATTACGCCTCCACCAATCAATCCTATAGTCGGTTGTTTAACAGCAAGAATTATTAATTTCTTTAACCAATTTTTATTAACATGAATGTCATCATCTATAAAGATCAGATAAGATGTTTTTGTCTGTAGCAATGCCTGATTTCTAGCTTTTGCCAAATTTGTGTGCTGTGATAGTCTTACATATTTAATAGGCACTATATTTTTTTTGTTTAAGGTATTACAGACATCATAGGTATTATCAGAAGAACAGTCGTCAATGATAAGAATTGAGTATTTTTTTTTGGGATAGTTTAGGGACAGTAGAAGCTCTATTGTTTTATTTAAATAATAAGCCCGGTTATAGGTACAGATAGCGATTGCAACTTCCGGATATTTCATTATCATGTGTGATCCTGAGAAATATTTTGGTTTAAAATATTAAGTATGGAGTCTATTTTCATTTCCCAACTGTTTTGAACTGCTAATGTTTTCTCATCACTGCTGTTTTTTATCGGCCATTGCCTGGCGATGAGTTCATTTATTATCTTTTCCCAATCCTCATCCGAGTTGCCTATTTTTACAAAGTCAGGAAATCTCCTCAGCTCTTCTATAGGGGTAGAAATAACCGGAATCCCCTGATAAAAATATTCGAAGAGCTTCATCGGATAACAATACCGGTTGAAGTCAAACTCTATATTATAGGGAATCATGCCGATATCAATGTTTCTTAGTATTTCTTTCACAACCCTTCTATGTTGTGTCTTCGGAACAAAATAAATATTCTTAGCTTTTCTTAACTCGGTTATGCGCTTTTTTGTGTCAACAAAGCTGTCATCCAAAGGTATTGACAGAAACGCGTCCGTAAAAACAAAAGCAACATTAGGCATTTTTCTTACCAAAGATGACAAAAGTTTAAAATCAAGCCTGTAGGTGATATTGCCTACATATCCAATTATGGGTTTGTTAATTTTCGAAAATATTTTGCCAACATTCTTAATTTCCCCTTTTTCCGTAAGGGATAAAGGCAAATTGGTATCGAATGACTCAAGATCAAACCCCTGGGGAACTACGGCATTCGGCTTTTTTATCACTTTCTTTGTCTTAAATAATATCTTAGAATTTACAAAAAAATAATCGGCCATTTTTATCAACTTCTCTTCCTCGGTTCTTATTTTTTTATTAACATCCGTATTTAGCGTCGAAAAATAATCTGCGCAATCATAAATAGATTTCGTAGTATTTTTTGTTTTCTCAACCAATTCATAATCTGTCGGATCAAAGCACCATAAATAATCGGCCTTAATGATTCTCATCATTAATACGCTATAAAGAATCATAAATTTTCTATTTATTGTATTCATAAGATTTATTTTTTGGAGATTGGTCGGAACAAACGATAAGGGAAAGTTAATAACTATATTATTTTGCAGAAAAAAGCCGGTTTTCTGGTAATTGTTTTTGAAGCGAAAAATCAGCTTAAATATTGATATTGGACTACCTAAAGCAATTAGTTGTACTAAAAATCCCTTCCGTGACAAAGTTTTAGCCGTCTGCAAAATGTAATCACATACTAAATCAAAACTATCATTGAATGGAATTACCGCAATATGTTTTATGGGGAGATTTGCCGGAATGAAATCGGTCAGCGATTTTTTAGTGCGGGAAGAAATAAAATCAGTAAATACTAAGGTCCACATCAAAGAATAAATATCTTTTTCATTTAACAAGGAAGTGTTTTTTATATTAATATCAAGTATTTTCTCGCACTTGATTTTATATAAGAGTCTTCCAAATTTAAAGGATCTGCATATTAAATATGTAGTTCTTTTGGAAATTCTTTTCAATAACTCTGATCTTAATTTATTTTTTCTACTTGAAATTAAAATAATATTAATTAATTCTTTTTCATACAGAAAAATCTGCAGCTTATAAAGAAGGCTGTTAATAAGAGGAAGTGTAAGTATTCTGTTATGATAAAGGTAAACTATCCTTACAGGATCATCCATAACATGTATATTATATTTGTTTTTAGTTTAGTTTCTTCCTTATTGATGCATTTCTGGCAACGCTCTGTCGATCAAACTCCTTTTGCCTGGGATCAGATGACTCACTTAATTTTTACATTGGACTACTTTAAATTGTTGCAGGAAGGAAGTTTTTATGATTTTTTTTACTCATTTGATTGGTATACTCCGTTTGTCTACTGGGTTGGCTCATTATTTGCTTCGTTTGTACCGCATCTGTTCCTTGGGTTAGTTATTAATATTTTTTTCTTAACTATTTTTCTATTTTCACTTATCTTTTTTAGAACTACAAAAAAAGTGGGGCATACTTTGTTAATTTCTTTACTTTTTCTTCATTTAATCCTACCTCAACCTACTTCTGCTTACTGGGCTTGGTTAAGTATCAGGGACTTTTTACTTGATATACCTCTAGCTCTAATGATCTGTGCTTTATATACGCTTTATCTTTTTATAGAAAAAAATAGAAAAATTGATATGAAAACTATCATACTGTTTTCTCTTTTTATAACTGCTACAAATTTAACAAAAAATACCGGGGTAATTTATACAGCGCCCTTTTTTCTTTTCTTTACTGTAAAAATATTAATATCCAAAGAAAATCGACTGAAAAAAATTATTTTTTTATCAGTATTTTTAGTGCTGATAATTTTGCAGAATCGCTGGTTTTTTATTAATTTTAAAGAGTTTCAAAAAATAAATAATATTCACTTGGTGAATGGGTATCTGGAAAATGATCCTCAGGGATTGACCGGGCTTTTTACCAATTTTAAGTGGATCGTGAGTTACTCCCCGGGTCTCAATATTTTGGTTTTGCTAACTTTTATTTTTTTCCATAAAAAAATATATAAGAACTTCCGGAAAGAAAAAAATATAGTTGTTCTTCCTATTTACTTATTTTTAATGCTCTTGATATTCTCACTCATATCAAATAAGGAGCCGCGGTACATACTTCCTTTGACATGGTTATTTTATTACGAACCATCCAAATATCTAGCAGAAAAATTACCGGAAAAAATTCTTTTTGCTGCAATTATATTACTTAGCGTCCTCCTGCCTTTGCATACTTTTATTAATTTATCTAAACCAAGATCAAATCAGACTGCTTATCACTATATTAAAAATATGATTACTGTTTTGAATCCCAAAAGTATGGGATTTTTTTACGAAATTGATGGTCCGTTTTTTAACTATGCCAGTGCTATTTACCTTGCAAAAATAAATAATCTGAATTTTCATAACGTAAATGAAAATCATCCATATGTTGACAACGAATTACTTAAAACCTGCAATCTTACTGACAGTGATTTAATTTTGTTCGTCTACTCCACGGCTGCGGCTTCTACATATCAAGACAGCAATGATGTTTCTTTTGATGATGTTTGTGGTAAAAAAATATCTAAAAAATGCACCTTTTATAGCCAAAAAATTTTTTCTGATACTGATGAAAAGGTTAGAATATTTAACTGTAAATAATCATTTTTCAAATCAATCGGACTTCAACATAGTCTTTCTCCGAATAATCAATTCGTCTTTTAAAAGACGAATTAAATTCTGCTTATTGTCTGAGTTTTTTGTAGCTATATTATAAACGTATAATGGTTTACTCATCACCGCGTATTTGCCTTTTGCTATTTCCAGCATGGGGTAAAACATTGCTTGATCCTCGGCAAACTGCAACCAAGAACCATCCGGTCTCAAAAAATCAGACCTTTTTATTTTCTTGAAAAGCCATACCTTCCACGTCCTGGGATGTAGCGGCAAAAAGGGATAATTGCGATATGAATTACTTTTGACAACGTCTTTCGGATAGGGAATATTTGTATATTGTTTAATTAAATGCGCTGGTTTTGACAGTTCTTTTCCGTTCCAATGGACACACTCTCCGTAGGTGAGAAAACAGCCAGTCTTCTGGTAAACCAAGTTAACGTAGGCCAGAACATCATTATCCATAAGGCAATCGTCACCGTCTAAGTTAAATACGACTGCGCCATCCTCATTGGCATATTTATTTATCATATGGTAGGCGTTGTATAAAGAGTATTTGCGTTCTTTATTAAAGACTACCGTATGACCTTCAAGCTTATTTTTTATAAAATCCGTCTGGTTTTTGTTGTACTTTGAGGCATCGTCTACAAATAGTATTTTGTAGTTTTTATAACTTTGTGCTAATACGGAGTCAATACATTTGTCAAAATACTTAAATGAATCGAACGATCTTATCAATATATAAAAAAATTGCTGGTTTATTTTTAGGTATTTTTTCATTTATAAGCTTCTTAACTGCCGATATTAAAAATTGAGCATTTTTTGCAAAATTAAGTTTGCGCTTTTATTCCAAGTGAATTGTTTTGCGATACTATAACCTCTTTTTACTATAAAATTTTTTTCTTTTCCGGGTAATTTCAAAAGTCGAGTTATCCTTTCTGCCAAAATAATTTCATTATCGAATTCTAAAATTAATCGCTGGTCAACTTTTTCCAAAATGCTATTTACCCCACCGGCAGGCACCGAAGCAAATAATGTCTTGGTTACCAGACTCTCAAGCATAATCAAAGGTAAATTTTCCTGAGCAGATAAAGAAATTACAATGTCGCTCAATTGATAAAGTCTAGGGATGTTTTTTTCATCTTCAACCCAGAGGATATTTTTTTGTAATTTTAATTGTTTTACTAGCTTCAAAAGGTATTTTTTATATTTAAACTCTTCTTCGCGAACTAATTTAGGATAAGCAATCATTATTAATATATTTAATTTTTTTAGTTTAAAAATTATTCCTGCTTTGATGAGTATATGAATATTTTTTAATGAGTTTAGTCTTCCTATTGAAAGAATAACTTTCGTGTTATTTTTTACTCTTAAGATATGCCTAAGATTATTCTTAATCTCTTTATTCCCGGACGCAAACCTTGTTAAATTTATCCCATTAGGGATGACTGCAATTTTTTTATTAATCTCTAGACTATAAAATTCATTTACCAAATAATTCTTAGAAAAAAAAGAAGGAACCATAATTAATTCAGATCGTTTTAAAAAAAAACGGTGAAGATCGCTAACTACTTTATGCGAAATCTTCTGACTCAGTCTATGAATTCCCTTTTTCCGGTTATTTCTATGTGGTATTCTGGAACCATGATAGTGAAAACATAACTTGGATCCTATAAAAAACTTTAAAATTGCTGCGGCCACGCCTGAAGTATAGGTAGTAGTATAAATCCAGTCAGTCTTTCTGTTTTTAAAAATTATCAAGACCCAGCCGATTATACTTATTATTAGCCAGGACAAAAACCCGAAAAAATCGTTTTTTAAAAGAGGCTTTCTAGCATATACCTTTATATTTACTCTGTCGTCATAGACAATTCTTTTAATAATTTCTTCGGTTGCCTTAGTCTCTCCGCCGCAATCCCTTTCATACAAAATTAATACCATTAGCTCTTTCATATCATTTTTTTTGGGCTACAAGTGAATACGTATCACGGTCTTTTGACAGTAATATATTAATTATTATTTTTATTTTCTTAAAATTCGTTGAGAGAAAAGATTTTAACAAATTAGTATTCAAACCATAGCCGTAATAATAATTATGTTTATTAGTTTTGTACATATTGATTATCATTAATTTTCCATTTTGTTTAAGTACTCTCGCTGCCTCGTCGATCAATAATTTTTTTTTGTGCATTTGCCAATAACTGTCTAAAAAAAGTACAAAATCGGCCTCTTTACTTTTGATTGGAAGTCCGAAATTAACATCACAACAAACCAAAATAGCATCCTTAGGTTTATGAAAGATTTGAGACGTTAGCAAAGAAAAAAAGTTTTTATCGATTCCAATGTAGCGGTTAAAATAGATTTTATTTTTTGCCAGCATTCGTTGGAAATCTCCCAGACCGTATCCAACATCAATTATCACACCGGGTTTTGCAGGAGTACTTTTCTCCATTACATCCAAACTATGCTGAGGATCTCCTAAGGACTCCCTGTTACTCAGATATTTAAACCAACTTCTGGATGGTCCTATAATGCTGAATAATCTCAAAACAAATTTATAATCAAGGATAATATTCAAATATTTCTGTAACACGAAAATCGTGAAGATTAATATCTTGTGACGCTTTGAAGTAAAAGCTAAACTATTCCAAACTGCCTTATCTTTTTTTTGCTTTTTTATATTCTCAACTATTTTTCTATTACTAAGCAGATCGTCTTTTTTTAAATAAAAAATGTCTTCCACGATGGGAAATTCATCGCAGTTGCATTTTATAATCCCGTATATTCCTTCTTTGCTAGGATTTTTCCTTAATATTTTGACGTTTTTAAATGCAGTACCGCAAAAGGGGCATTTTAATATACTTAATATCTTATCTATCATTTCAGGAATTTATATATACTATCTAAAGTGAAATTAATAAAAGTAACATGTATTATACCTTCTCTCTGTTCCAAAAAATCTCTGCCAAATATTCGTACATGCATAAATTCACTCTTAACATCTTATGGTCTCAATCATATAAATTTAAAAACAATTGTAGTAACCAATGGAGAAAATATCATTCTCTCTGGTGTAAGAAACAAAATTGATAAGCTAATTTTCAAAAAAAGGCCTTTCTCATTCGCCGAAATGAACAACCTGGCAATAGACTATACGCTACACAATCATAAACCTGACTGGGTTTTATTAATAAATGATGATGCTTGGGTTGACAAAAATTTTTTTTGGGAATTTCTAAAAAATTTAAAGCAAGGACAAAATGAAATAATTGTTCCTTTAATTTATTCTAAAAACGATAAGGAGATTGATTCTTATGGAGTCGAATATTTTAATTCAGGCTATGCTAAAAATTCAAAACATCTATCAATTAAAACTTCCTTAGCATCTGCAGCATGCATACTTATCCAAACCAATTTTTTAATACAAATAAAAGAAAGGTTTAAATACTACCTTAACCCCTTGTTGAAATCTTATTTTGAGGATGTGGAGTTTTGCATCAGGGTAATAGCAATGGGTGGATCAATAAAAAAAGTCAAAAAAATGGTTGTTTATCATCTTGGATCTTCATCCAGTGGTAGAAGAAGTAGGTATGTGGTTTACTATTCTTACAGAAACACCCTCTGGGTAGTCATTTTAACTTGGCCACTGAAACATATCGCAAAAAATTTATTAAATATAATTATCGTACAGTGCTGGTTTTACATATATGGAACATTTAGTTTTGGAATTTTATTCTGGCCAAAAATTTGGCTGGACACTCTTATCAATTTAGTTCCATTAATTAAGGAAAGGAGGAGAATTCTTGCAAGTTATCCCCTTTCGGTTGATTTTGGAAAAATTACGGGTAGATTTACATTTAGATTTAGAAATGGTGCTGTTTTCTAAGCAATGGAAAAAATTAAACTTTTCAATCTTATTCCAATTAACTTCGTATCGAAGAAATTTTTTATTAATTTGGTAACTTCCTGGCTTAATAAAAAGTCTAAAAAAAGAATATATTATATGAATGTCCACGGGATAATTACATTTTTTAAAAATAAAAAAACTCTGCGTGTATTAGATAAGGCCGACATTATATATCCGGATGGTTGGGGACCAATTTTAGCGGTAAAAATTCTTCACAATACTTTTACAGAGAGGGTTAATGCTGCTGACTTTATTGACAAATTTTTAACAAAATTAAATTTAAAAAGAGTAAGAATTTATTTGTTAGGAGGAGAAAAAAATATAATTCAACTAGCAACTGATAGGTTAAGAAATAAATACAAAAATATAGTTCTTACTGGTTATCACCATGGTTTTTTCGACAAATTAGAAGGTAAAAAGATAATAAGGGAAATTAATATTAAAAAACCTCAGCTAGTTTTAATTGGTATGGGTTCACCCGAACAAGAACTCTGGGTGAATGACAACTGGGAAACGCTTCCCAACAGTGTCTTTTGGACTGTAGGTGGACTTTTTTATTATATTGCGGGAATAAAAAGCAGGGCTCCAATCTGGATGCGAAAATATTCATTAGAATGGCTTTACAGACTTTTGCAGGAGCCTGGAAGATTAACCGTAAGATATACATGGGAAAATTTAATCTTTGCCTATCTGGTTTTATCAAATCTACTGAAGAAGTATTTCAGGATAAAAAGGTTTTGATTTAAATAATAGATCGTACTGAGAAGTATATTTTTTTAAGAGTTTAATTTTTACCTCATTCATCAACCTAATGGATAAAATCTTACCTGTAAACATTCGCAGGTGTGATAGCTTCCAGTTTTGACGCCTTAAAGCATAGGGAAAATCAATATAGTAAAAAAGTTTATTTTTGGGAAAATTTTCTTCTGCAGCCTGTCGTGTGAGGATATGATCGGCATGTTTGCCAATACCTAAGGGAACGGCTATTCTATCAAACATTCCTAATTTTTTTATTTTACTAAAAATCATTTCAGGCAAAATTGAGTCATATTCTGAGACTTTACCCGAAAACAAACTTTCATTGTCCCGATATACCAGTTTTTTGTCAAAGTGCCTGTATTTTCCGTCTATAAAATCGAGGTTTTTCCAAAATAAGGCTAATTCTTCCATAACCATTAGGTCTTCTTTTTTCCTTTCTATTTCTTGCCTCGAGGCTCCCTTTCCAAATTTGGTAAAAATATTCAAAACCAATATCTTATACCCCGTTTTTTTCCAGCTCAATATATGATTACAGCAATTAAGCACCGCGTCGTCAAGATGCGGAGATAATATTAGAAAATTTTTTCCCTTCATTTTTTACTATCGTACTCATCAATAACTGCTTGTAATAAATAATGATGATTTAAAAGTTTCATTTTAATAGTGTTACCCAAACTTTCATAGCTTTTTTCAGTTTAAAAAAATAGTCTTCCTTGGTAAATTTTACTTTATCGGCAAGCTCTCTAATACAATCCATGACATTTTTTCCTTTTAATTTAATTCTACTGACTTTTAAATATACGTCTTCGTTGGTCTCTATGCCTCTGGCCTCCTTTTGCAAATTTTTAAAGATATTAGAAGCTTTTCTGTGTTCGACAAAAGGTGATCCATTAGCGGCAGCTAAACCTAAATGGTCAATTATTTTTTTGGCAAAAAATTCAGTTTGGTCGAAATTTTTCATTAGTATTTATATTGCTTCGGCTCATTTAACAACAGATCGCCTATAGGCTTCAATGAATCAATTTTCAGATTTTCCTCTTTTTCATAATAAATAAGGTTTGTCCATTCTGCCTTTAACTCCTTTTTTGCTATTTCTAACGAGCTTATTTCTCTCTCAATCGTAGTTTTCTCCTTAAGAGACCAGCAAACATTATAAATCTCGCATATTTGATATTTTTTGCGAATTACAAAATCGACTTCTGTCTTATTTTTCCAATAAAATACTTCTTTCTTATTTTGCAGAAGATGATTAAAGACAATGTTCTCGGCAATTTTACCTTTATTCTCGCTGAATTTGAACGCAGATACACTCATTAAACCGCTGTCTACACAGTAGACTTTTTTCGGATTGTATATCTGCTGTTTTACCTTGTGGGAGAAAAAATCAACCATATTAATTAAAAAAGCTTCTTCGAAATATTCCAGGTAACGCCTGGTATTTTCGTTGGAAAGCCCAAGCAATTTTTCGATATTATAGGTAGATATCTGATTGCCGATATTCGAAAATAAAAATAATAACAACTCTTTTACCTCTTTAGTGTTTTTTAACTTTTGGCGAACAATAATGTCTCTCTCAACAATAGAACTGTAATATTCCTCTAAAACTTTCACTTTTCTAGACTTGTCTTTTTCCAAAACCACTCTTGGAAACCCGCCTAACTCCATGTATTCTTTTAAGGCATGCAGGATCTGCGGAGAAATAATCTGATGATAAGAAATTTTTTTAAAATCTAGAAATTCTTTAAAATTTAGTGGGTAGATAACTTCGGAGAAATATCGGCCTGAAAGCAAAGTTGAGATATCTGACTGTAAAAGTTTTGACGTTGACCCGGTAACAAATATCTTGATTTTTTCTTTTCTATCGTATAAAGAACTTACAAAACGCTCCCATTTGTCTATTAATTGAACCTCGTCCAAAAAAAGATATATTTTTCCTTTGGGATTAAAAGATTCTAGGTAAGCATCAAAAAGTTCTCTTAGAAAACTTAAAGAAGTTTCCACTTCAAAAGCCGGGTCCTCAAAATTAACAATAAGTGTGTTTATCGGCGGAACACCATCTTCTATGAGATCGTTAATAATCTGCAAAAGTATTGTAGATTTGCCTGACCGCCTCACTCCAGTCAAGACTATGACTTCTGGCGAGGAAAGATATTTTTTAATTTTATCAAGATAAAATGATCGTCTTACTCCCACGTCAATTTTTCTATGCCAGAAATTCCATCTATCAAGAATTTGGATTATTCTATCTTTTTCCATAAATATATCTAAATGATAAATAGATTTTAATCCATAAATATCTAAATGTCAAGTAGATGTTTAAATAAACTTTAGAATAACTCCTCCCAAGCCCGCATCGCTTTTTTAAGCTTGACAAAATACTCTTCTTTTGGAAATTTAGTTTTCTCTGCAAGTTCAAAATAACATTCAGCTAGTACTTTGGATCTTAATTTAACCTCTAAAATCGATTTGTACAGAATCTCATTTGTTTCTATCCCTTTAGCTTCTTTTTGCAAATTTTTAAAGACACTAGAAGCTTTTCTGTGTTCGATAAAAGGTGATCCATTAGCGGCAGCTAAACCTAAATGGTCAATTATTTTTTTGGCAAATACCCCCGCCCAAATGTCGTCAAACCGGTCATAGCCCCAATGGTTACCCTGGTTATCAAATCCCATCGGAGGAAAATACATCAGGGGGGTAATTTTAGTTCTAAACGCTAGATTCATCGAACACATGGGATAAAAATAGTTCTGCGGAATAAACTCGATGAACGGAAAACTCTCCGGAATTCTCAAATTAAGGTTTAATAAATGTGTCGGGGCATCGAAATCCAAAATATTTGTCCAGAGTCCATGACTTATCACAACTTCCTTTTTATCACGAACTGCATAAGGAAAACCCCTGGTCGCAAAATATTTTCTATGGGGATAAGTCGGATACCAGTCAACAGGAGCAAATAGAGATAAATTTTCTAAATGTTGTTTTAAAAAATCTTGGTTTTTTACCGGGTAACAATCATCGTCGAGCGTAATTGTCACGTCGGTTTTCATCTGATAGGCTTTCAAAAATCCGTATGACCTGATTCCGGCATTCTTCCGGGAAATAATCCAACTGTGTTTACCTAATTCCTGATCTATGTCTTTCCATGTGTAGTGGAAAACTTTTTTAAAGTATTTTTTGGGAGTTTTAATCTCGTTTTTTTTGTGATCTTCTACAATTATCCCTATGCAGTCTCTGAATTCATCACCCCACTCTTCCAAAAAATCCAGACTCCTGACGGTTGGAATGACAACTGCAACAGTTGGGTTTTTCATTTGTTTAAACTTCACTTATTACATCAAAACCTTTTAAGCTTCCTACTATAACGAAGCCATACACTGCTTGAGTCGATATCCGGCTTTCTTTGATTTTTTTTGCCGTCTCATTCATTGTGTCAAGTACCTAATTTTTTAGACAGTATGTCTCTTGCGAAATTCGATCGGTGTCATTTTCAAAACTGAGTGAATACGTTT
>Ga0155064_106_pt1 | contig 23226 bp, 28 predicted proteins | sample RifCSPhighO2_01_FD_106032 | JGI IMG/M metagenome (GOLD analysis project Ga0155064, IMG submission 106032) | Candidatus Roizmanbacteria bacterium RIFCSPHIGHO2_01_FULL_39_12c | reverse complement strand
CCAGCCAACTCACACTGTCATTTAAACCCATACCCAAGGCCGTGACAAAAGCCAACCCGATAAAGTTCATATATTTGACCAATGACGGAAAAAGCAAAGTTCCGGGGCCGAAAAGATTGAAGACAAATACCCCAAAATAACCAAAGCGTAAAAACGGAGCAGGGTTAAAGGAAATAAAAAAAGTCAGAAGAAAGAAGCAAACTCCCAGAAAAAGAGCGGTCTTTTTAAATTTTTTTGATCGGAAGAATTTGCTTATAGAACTTAAGTCAAAAATTTTTGCCACTTTCTCTATTATACCCGCAATACCACTTTTCCCCTGGGTGAGCTTTCCTCCTGGTATCTAAAAGCCTCTTTGGCTTGATCGAGAGAAAAAATTTTGGCAATATTGACTTTGACTTTTCCTGCCTCAACCAGCTCGGCAACTCTCTTTAGGTGCCGGGAATTGTTTTTTGATCCCTGTCTCATCGCTTTGATACCCAAAGCTTCCGACCGCTTTACATCAGGCTGGTTAATCATCGAAACCAGTATTCCGCTTTTCTTAACAACCTGTATTGACCTATTGGTTACTCCTCCGCCTACGGTATCAAAGACAGCATTAAAGTCTTTAACTTTTTCCTCAAATTTTTCCAGTTTGTAATCGATAATTTGATCTGCCCCCAGCTGTTTGACAAATTCGATATCGTCCGCGCTAACTGTTGTTGCAATATAAGCACCAAGTGTCTTGGCTAGTTGAATTGCAATGTGACCTATTCCACCTGCCCCTCCTTGAATCAATATTTTATCTCCCTTCTTAAGCCGTATATAATCTTCCAAAGCTTGTACTGTGCTCGACCCAACCAAAGGCAAAGCCGCCGCTTCCTCAAATGAAGTATTTTTTGGCTTTAATGAGACATTACTCACTCTTGCTACCGCATATTCTGCAAATGCTCCTGATCCTCCGCTAAAGACGCCGGCTGTACCGTACACTTCATCTCCCACTTTAAAATTGCCGACATTCTTTCCAACTTCTTTGACAACTCCGGCAAAGTCTCCGCCGACAGTTGACGGAAATTGCACGGGCATCATCTCTTTATACATTCCCGATCTCACCTTATAGTCAAAAGGGTTAATGCTTACGGCTTTGACTTTTACCAACACCTTGCCTTCACCGGCTTTAGGTATTGGCACATTTTCATTTATCTGCAAAACATCATATCTGCCGTATTTATTAATTTGTACTGCTCTCATTTGTAATAATTTTAACATATCTATATTGCTAAAAGTAAATGTATAGTCAGCGCAAAACAAAATGACCGCTTTTGATAAATGTCATGCTGAACTTGTTTCAGCATCTATACCCCCTCTTAGTTGATTTTGCAAATTGTCAACTAAAGTCATCTTATCAAATCAACTAAGAGAGGGGTATATACTGATTGCGATCTCAATTAACAGAAGTATAAACAACAAGATCCTGAAATAAATTCAGGATGACAAATATGACATTTCTTATTGCGGTAGCTATACCAGCCAGCAGGTGGGACTGGTCAGGAAAAGTTACAAATACAAGTATCGCTCTTGATTTGGAAAGAGGAAAATAATTCTTGATCTGCAAAAATTGAATTGAGAAGATTGTTCGGTAAATGAAAATTAAAATCGATAGGAGAGAAAAAATTTCATTTACTTTTTTTCGCTTTCGACAAGGGATTTCTCTTGAGTTTTATTGTTTTGTCATATTCCAAAGTGTCTAAATAATCCTCGTAGGCTTCTTGAAGATCATTCAGATATTTTATGTCAACTACAGCCGCTGCTATTTTTGAGCGACGAAGAAGATAGACATAGCCTTTTTCCTCTGCCTTAAGAAGAACTTTATTGGTTTTATGCCTTAAATCAGTGATTGTTGATGTAACAATTGTTGTATCCATAGATGTATATATTAGTGTATATGTTTATCTTTATCAATATCTAACTATTTCACTTCAAATATTTATCAAAAAACTCAACCGACCTTTGCATAGCGGTATTGAAATTGGCAGAAATATTGTGGTCGTCACCCGGATAGGTAAAAAGAACAACGGTTTTTCCCGCTTCTTTCAGTTGTTCTTCCAGCTTTTCAGAAAACTCAACCGGAACTGATGAATCTGCTGTTCCATGATGAAGCTGAATCGGTCCCGAAATATCTTTTAAATAAGAATTGGCAGAGATCGAAGCCCAAAACTCTTGATTTTCTTCCGGAGATCCATACTGTTCTGTCAACCTCTGCCTCCAGCTACCGCGGCTTCCCGGCATGGTAGGACGCGGAGTCCTTCTTCTCCATCTGGAAAAAAGATCCGGGTAGGAAGCCACAACTCCCGCCCAGATAACTCCGACCTTAACATCTCTACTTACAACCATACTGCGCAGTGTCAAAAATCCACCCAATGAATGCCCCCACATTCCGATTCTGTTAGGATCGGCTTCTTTGTATTTTTTCATCGAGGCAACAGCGTTAAGTACGTCAATTGCATAGGCGTTGGATCCGTAAGCCCCTTCCGGATCGCCTTCGGAGTTGCCGTGTCCGCGGTAATCGGAACGAAACACTAAGTAACCATTGCGGGAAAATCCGTCGGTATAGGCGATATACTTTTCCGTAGTCCGATATTCTGCAGGCGGAATGTAGCCGTGATTAAAGATGATAACCGGCCATCCTGAAGAGGGTTTTTCCCCTTGCGGGACTGTCAGTAAGGCGTAAATTTTCAGTCCTTCTGATTTGTATGAGGCAATGTAACGGTTGTAATTGACTCCCGGATCAAGCGTCTGTTCGATGACGATCTCGCTGCCCGGATACTCCCCGCGTCTCAAGGATTCGATCGTCAAAGGATGCAGTTCGGTCTGCATGCCACCCTCATCTTCCTGCTGCGAGATATTATTATCGGTAATACCGGCATTATTTCTCTTTTCCTGTTTTTTATTAAGCAGGTTCAAAAAAAGTGAAGCAAAAAGCAAAATAAGAAAAAAAGTAACCAACTTCTTTTTTTGTGTCATATATCACAATTTTATCAATACCTTAGGAGCTTTTACACTTAAAAACCACACAAGGTAGACATACCCGTCTTACTCCGATTTGCAGCTCGCCGGAGCGCGAAAAAGCGGATTATACTTCTATTAATTGAGATCGCAATCAGTATATACCCCTCCTTAATTGATTTGATAAGATAACTTAAGTTGACAATTTGCAAAATCAACTAAGACGGGTATAGATGGGTAGACACTGAGTAACTCATACCGTTTCGCTATCAAACACAAGCGTTTGATAGTTTCGGGATATTATACGTTTGAGATTTATCTTTTAATAAAAAACTCCCGGTCGTCACCGGGAGTTTTTGAAGAACTGGATTTGGTTTGATTTTACCTGTGCATCCAAAGTCCCCTCTTTCCAAAACCGTGGCCAAAACCCATCACTTTATGTAGAGTATCCAAACTTAATCCATTCTCCTGCGCCCACGCTTCCATCTCGCTCCTTTTCTCCTGCATCTTTTGTTGTCTTTCTTCAGCAGTCAAATTCTTAAACTCCTCGAAATTTGGATGATTATTCTTCATCTCTTCGTGTTTTTTCAGTATTGCCTGTTTTTGGGCTTCTGTGATTTTTTCGTCTTTGACCGCCTGCGTTAAGTTTTCTTCCAGTTTCGCCTGCATCTGGGCTTGATGTTCGCCGCGATATTCTTCAAAAACCGCAGTCACATCGCCTTCCTTAAGGTTAAATCTTTCGGCAATTTTCTTGATTAAATCATCATGAAAACTCTGGCTTTGCGCATTCACGCTAAATCCGGCAAAAAGGACTATTCCGAGGATTGCCAAAGCTATTAATATTTTTTTCTTCATATATATCACCGCCAATCTTTTGAAATAATTTATAAATTCTTTATATAGAATATAAACTCATTCTGAAAATTCGCTTAAAGAAGTTGTGATTATTTCGATCGGGGAAGTTGAATAGTGAAGACCGTGCCTTCCTTAGCTATACTTTTGACTTTTATTACTCCCTTATGCATATCGACAATCTTTTTGGCAATTGAAAGACCTAGACCGTAGCCGTCGGTTTTATCTTTGCTTCTTGCGCTGTCTGCTCTGTAAAAACGGTCGAAAATATGAGGTAAGTCTTCTTCTGAAATTCCGACTCCCTCATCTTTGACAGAAATCAAAACAGCTTTATCCGACTTCTCCGACTTAATTTGTATAATTTTCTTTGCGGCTGAATACTTGATCGCATTGTCTAAAAGAATGACAAAAAGATCAACGAGGCTATCTCTGCGAGCTTTGACCTCAATTTCTTGCAAATTCCTTTTTATTGAAATTTTCTTTTGCTTGGCAAGCGGAGTAATTTTTCTTATAGCTTCTCCTATAATCTCGGCTAAAGAAGCATTTTCAAGTTTAAAATTTCCGTCCGGTTTTTCAAATTGCGCAAGCTGTAAAAGCTGGTCGGATAGGGATTGGAGTTTGTTTACCTCCCCAATATTTTCCGAAAGTAATTTTTTTGCCTGGGATAAGTTAAGATTTTTATCCCTAAGCGCAACCTCCATTGCAGTCTTAAGCGAAGTCAAGGGAGTCCGAAATTCATGTGAAGCGTCACCTATAAACCGGTTTTGTTCATCAACCATCTCTTTAATAGGTTGGAGTGTTCTGCCGGCAAGAAAATAAGCCAAACCGCCGGATATAATTAAAATTCCCGAATTAACAATCATCAATATTAGTTTCAGCCTGTTTCTTGTCTCACGGATTAAGTCAGGATCAACAGGTATAATGAATCTCCGATGAAGCCTTGGTAGAAGGTTTTCTTGACCGAACTGTTGTTCGATACGAAAACGGTGCAGTCTCTCAAATCTTTCAAACTCCCCGGTTAAGACTCTGTAGATTATTATACTGAAAAAAAAGCTTACGGACATGAGAATCAACAAATACCAGGCTGTTAATTTTATTCTTGCAGAATAGAACATATTTGCTTTCGATTAACCCTCAGGGTTCCCAAGAACCCTGAGGGTTTTATTTTAGTCTTTGCTTAATTTATACCCAAATCCCCTCACTGTTTTAATCAAGGGTTTTTTATCTCCAAAAGGCTTGTCAATTTTGTTGCGAAGATTTTTGATATACACCTCAACCGTATTGGGTAGAATATTCGCGTCGTAATTCCAGACGTGCATAATCATCTGATCCTTCTTAACAATCTTTCCGGCATTTCGCATCAGATACTCAAGTAAAGAAAATTCCTTGGCTGACAACTTTATTTTTTTCCTATCTCTTCTTACTTCATAACTTAGCGTGTCAAATTCCAAATCTGCAATTCTAAGTTTATTACTGACAGCTATTTTTGGTCTTCGAGTTAGGGCTTTGATTCTAGCCAGAAGTTCTTGAAAAGAAAAGGGCTTAACCAGATAGTCGTCTGCCCCCGAGTTTAGTCCATCCACTTTATCCTGAATTTGGCCTTTGGCGGTTAACATAAGTATGGGTGTATGAATGTTTTTTTTGCGAAGTTCTCCACAAACCTTTATCCCGTCCATCCCCGGCAGCAGCAAATCGAGAATAATCAGATCGTAATCTTCAGTTGACGCCAGATCATATCCGTCATTGCCGCTATATACCGCGTCAACCGCATACTTCTCCTGCTCCAGTCCCTTTTTGATTGAATTGGCGATCCGATGCTCGTCTTCAACCACTAAAATCCGCATATCCGCATATTATAACCGATCGCTGAAAAATAGCTGAAAATTAAGTAGTACGACAGTCAACTTTCTTATGTCTGAAGTTAAAGCAGATTATTCACGCACTTCTTCGACCAATCGACTGCTCTGCTTTCGAAAAAACACATACCAGCACATGAAAACCGTATAGCTTGTATATAGCGTAAGTTGGACTAAATCCATATTTTGGGTGATTCCAAAAATTGCCTTGATCATATCGGCGGTAAAAGTACCCTTTTGCGGAAGAAAGGTCAAAGTCATTGTGCCGATTTCTGGCAGCATACCCGCCTCGGCAAACTCATGAACGCCTCGGGCTAATAAACCTGCCGCAAATAAAATCAACAGGATGCTTGTGGTTTTAAAAGCCAAATATACCGGCATCCGCAAAGTTGCCCCGAATAATGCCAATGACACCAGAAGACCTCCTATAAATCCTCCTATAAAGCCGCTGAAAATGCTTTGCGGATCAGAAGAAAAGTAAATTGTGGAAAGAAATAAAACTATCTCAAACCCCTCCCGAAAAACTGCCGTAAAAACTAAGACAAACAGGCCTTTTTGCTCCTGTTTCTCCACAGTTTCCTTTAGTTTTCTAAGCAGGTGCACTTTGTATCTGGAAAAATATTTATGCAGGAAAAACACAGCCCCGGTTATAAATACAGCCGACGTAATCATCAGTATACCTTCGATAAATTCCTCTGTTCTTCCGGTATAAATCTCCTGTACTTTAAATCCCAACAGGCTTCCCAAACCTAAAAGCAGAATACTTGCTAAAGTTGCAACTCCGGTTGCAATCCAAACGGTTTTAATTCCTTTATTCTGCTTAAGTTTGACTAAAATACCCAAAATTGTAGCAACTATCAACGAAGCCTCTATTACCTCGCGAAATGTTATTAATAATGCTGGAAGCATAAAATGATTATAAAACTTTTTATGATAAAAAAACGACCTCTGGATAAGGTCGTGATTTGACTCAAGCTATTGACAGGACGGGAGTAATCCCACTCATATTAATTTTGTAAATTTGCTCTATTTATGACAGTCTAATGGAATAAGCGTTACTTGTCAACGTATTTGCTTGACTTATTGCAAATAATTTGCAATAATTAATTTGCCCGTAATCTTACACAGGGCAATTGGACGGGTGAAATATTCTCGCCTCAATTCAACCTTATGAAAAATTTATCTAAATTGCGCTCTCAAGGTCATAGAATTACCAAACAAAGAGAAAAAATTCTTGAGGCTTTAAGTGCCACGCCTCAATCTGTCGGTGTTATTTACAAAAAACTGAATAACAAGGTTAATCTCGTTTCTGTCTACAGAAACCTGGAGTTGTTAAGTAAAATCGATATCATCCGCGTTCTTGACTTTGGCGACGGGAAAAAAAGATATGAGCTTATCGACGAAGGCAGACACCATCATCATCTGATCTGTAATCATTGCGGTTCAACCGAAGATGTCGCGATAAACGAGATTGATTTTCTAAAAAACCTCAAAATAAAGTCCAATTTTTTAATCCAAAAGCATAAGTTGGAATTTATAGGTCTTTGTCAATACTGTCGATGAATACACTAATATACATAATTGGCGCCAATGTCATCATCAGTCTTTTTTCATTAAGCGGGGTTCTCTTAATCATCTGGAAAAAACTTCTTTCTAAAAAAATCGTTCCCTATTTGGTTGCTTTTGCAGCTGGTGTAATACTTACTACTGTCTTTATCGATCTTTTTCCCGAAGCCTTAGAACATACAGAAGAACTTGGAAGGGAAACAAATATTTTCTTGCCGGCTTTTGTCGGGATGGTGGTTTCTTTTTTTATCGAGCGTTTTTTGCTTTGGTTTCATCACCACGAATCAACCCACGGTCTTAAACCTTCCTTATTATTAATTACAATCGGCGATACCATCCATAATTATATTGACGGAGTTGTGATAGCTGCAGCTTTTTTGGCTAATTTTCAGCTTGGTATTACCGCAACCGTTGCAATCGCCGCCCATGAAATCCCGCAGGAAATCGCCGATTTCAGCATCTTGATTAATTCCGGATTGTCACGAAGTAAAGCTTTAGTTGTCAACCTAATTTCCGCAACCGCTGCAATATTCGGGGGGGTAACCGGATTTTACTTTCTTACTCTTGTTCAGGGGGGTCTCCCGATCTTACTTTCACTCTCCTCCGGAATATTCATTTATATATCCGGTTCTGATTTAATTCCCCAACTTCATACCGATTTTAAGAAGCAAAAAAAATGGGGTCAGGTTATTCCTTTTTTGCTTGGAATAGTCATAATGTATATTTTAATCAACTACCTCCGTTTCGGACATTAGCTTATGATCCATATCCTTGTAATAGAACCACAAAATCAAAGACCCCTACGGTTTTGTCTAGATTAAAATCACCGTCTGCCGCTCCGTTTACCGTATCCTGACCAAAATGCAAAAGCCAGATCCACAGATCCAGACTGTTAACTCTCCCGTCTCCGTTGGCGTCCCCGGGTTTACCGGTTCCGGGCGTTGGAGAGATTTGAGTAGGAGTAGGGGGAGTTGAGGTGGGGCTTAAACTTCCAGGCGTTGGTGACTTTATAATCGAAGATGGAAGCGGGGTCGGAGAAAGTATTGAGGTTGGGATGGGAGTAACCGGTGATCCGCTAACCGCCAGATTGCTAAATATTAAATTATAACCGGTGCCGGATTGCCAGATATTTTGATTGGCAAATCTGATGGCATATTCTGATCTGGTTTTGATACTGGCCGATGCATCCGGAAGCCAGAGATAGACGCTGTAAGAGCCATTTGGTACATCTTGAGGTATAGGCACATTTAAATCAACATTTATGGTTTGTCCGGGTAACCATCTGCGGGGATCAACCGAGGTTAAGGCAATTTCCTTAACATAACTTGCATTGCTCTGACGCAAAACTAAGTAAACGGGTCTTGGGTTATATGGCGAGGCAAAACCCTGATTAATTAAATCCAGATGTAATTCCAGATTGCCGCCCGGGGCGACTTGATTAAGTAAAGTCAGCTTGTTTAATACAAAACGGTAACCCAAACGCCGGCGGATTTCGGGCATACAACCTTGATTAACCCAGTTATTCAAGGTCACCAGACTATAACCATTGTTAAGAAAAGAAAAATGCTGCTTGCTTAATTGAGTTAAAGCATTGGAACATGCCGCAAATGTAGAAGGCGTGCTGCTATGAGTCCCTGCCTCCCCACCTGACGGGGTATATTGACTTGTTTGCGAATAATAATCCCGCCAACATTGGATAGCATTCGGTGAACTATCACAATAAGTGGAGATTTTCTGTCCTTTTACACTGGAATTAAAAGTATTCCCGTCTGTATCGTCTCTGAGAAAAGCGTCATCATGCAACCCAATACGGCTTAAACCCGACTGATTAAAGGCCTGCGCGGCTGCGATTGGCCCTCCGTAAAATTTCTCTACATATCTTGGATATCTTACTTGCAGCATCCTGTCCGCGGGGACCACTGCCAGCAGCTCATCAATAATGGCTTTTCTGCTTGTCAAAGAATCTAAATATTTGGAACTGTGCCACTCTCCCCAGTGGCCGACAAAACCTGCTTGAACCGCAACGATAACGTCGGTATTTGCAATTATTAGTGGCTTCAGTTGGTTAAGATGTTGAAGTGCCACACTTAAAGGAACATCAGGATTAACCTGCAGCGGATCGGAACTTGAACCTGGACCCCAGTTATAAATAAATCGTATAACCAATTTTAATCCCTTGCTTCTTGCCGTATCAAAAGTAGCCTTAACAGTATCCAAACCTTTACCCGAACCTAACGGTTCAAGCAATTTACCCTGATATTCACTACTCGTACAATTGCTAAGATCAGCACATAATTTAATTCCAGACCCGTCACGCGGATCGCGGTAATTCTCAAGGTGAAAATATACCCAGTCGACCGTATCATTGGGATCTTTTTTTCCAATCTTGCTCGGATCAAAAGGCTGATCAACAAAGATGTTGGACTGCCTCATAAATCCGCGTTCTGGATTGGGAATCTCATTATTATCCGGCTGAAAACTGACGCTGACTAAACTTCCCGCAGCTGAAGATCTATAAGTTAGATTTTTATTTAGCAGTAAATAGACATTAATCAAAAGTACAATAAAAACTGCCAGCAACAAAAAAAATAAACTCCCGGCATTGATTTTAATACCTTTGGAGTGATTCGGGTTTGCCATTATTCTTTTATCTTATCATATTCTCCATGAAGCTATTTTAAAAGAAGCTCTTGCAATAAGATTCAATCACTTGAAATTTACATTATTGTTTCTTTGCCGTACTCATCTAAAAAACAAACTAGGATATCTGCTAAAATTAATTAACTAGACCTGTTGCGTAATAAGAAATTTAATCCTAAACTTAAGTCATTCTGGTAAGCCAGAATTACAAATTGATCCCCTATTACGCAACATATCTATTAGGCTTTTCAATTTTTCCATGAAAATACGTCAACTTCTTTTTTTGATTTTAATCTTTTTTTCACTCGGTTTATTAGTTGCGGATAAGTTTGCGACCGATAAGGTCCCAGACGCCGTTCTTATAGCCAGATTCGAAAAATTAAGCCGGAACGGAAACTCTTCTTGTTCTGGTAACTTTTCTGAGGGAATAAATTCGCTGTCTGATAATAATAGACTCCAGGGCTCTTGTTGCAGTCCGATGAATTACCACCGTTACAGTGAACAAATTCGCGGCTTACAGGAATTTAAAAAAATCCCCGAAATTCCCCAGGACCCCTATGATATTCTAGTCAAACAAGCTAAGAATTTAATGTCACATTATGACGACATACTCTCCTTCGAACAAGAAAAAGCCTATGACTTTGCTATGCAGAACTCGCATGAACAAGGTCCTTGCTGCTGTAAATGCTGGCGCTGGTATGTCTATGGGGGTTTAGGCAAGATACTCATCCGAAAGTATAATTTTACCGGAGAACGACTTGCTAAAATTTGGAATCTGTCGGACGGCTGCGGAGGTGCGGGCGATCATGTCAATCACAGTTAAGTATTACTATTTACTTTTGTCAATCCAGTGCTCCGGATGCTCTTCAAACATTTTCCTGTCTCCTTCCCAGCAAAAATAGTACGCTTTACCTTTATATAAGGTTTTTGCCTTCATTTCGTTTTGCGGTTTAACCATCCCACAAACAACGTCTTTTACTAATTTTTTTTCTACTCTCATAAATTGGGTCTCACCTTCCTTATTTTCCTTTCAGATAATTCCATGACCAGCCCAATACCCAACCAGAAACCCAAGCTGAAACAACCGCCGTTACGCCCCCAAATAGGAAACTGGCAAAAGTCAAGTTCCAACTCCCCATGGCGGTTAGGTCCATTCCGTGCATCCACCAACCTGCTATACCCATCTTAGTTGATTTTGCAAATTTTCAACTAAAAATATCTTATTAAATCAACTTAGAGGGGTATATACTGATTGCAATCTCAATCAATAGAAGTATACCTGCCAAGAAAAGGCAGGGAATAACCAAACTACAACACTACATAATACCCATATAACTGCCGTCGCGAGAGCAAAAGCATTAGCCGATCTCATCGGAAATGTGTCCATTTTTATTTCACCCCCCATCCTATTGAAACTCCCTGATCCTACGATCAGGGAATCTTTGACTACGCTTCGCCGGGAGTTGAAATCCGCCGAAGCGAAAAACTTCTCCGCTATGATCCCTTATCTGACGATAAGGGTATTTCGCGAAGGTGGAATAAAATAACTATAATTCACCCTTCATTTTTCCAACTTTAGATTCAATTTTTTCAAAAACATGGCATTGACTACGACAATGATGGAGCTTCCGGCCATGAGAATTGCTCCTATCTCCGGCCGCAAAAAAAATCCCCAAGGTGCGAATATTCCGGCCGCGGCAGGAATGGCCACGACATTATATCCGGTCGCCCAAACCAGATTCTCAACCATTTTGCGGTAGACTTTGCGTGCCAGAATTACCAGACGGGCAATATCCTCCGGGTTATTGCGGGTCAAAACCACGTCTCCCGCCTCAACCGCCACATCGGTCCCCGCCCCGATTGCCACCCCGACATCCGCTTGAGTTAGGGCGGGCGCGTCATTGACTCCGTCGCCGACCATCATTACGCGACTTCCGTCATTTTGCAGCTTTTGAATGTGTTTGAATTTATCCTCCGGTCTAACTTCGGCAAAATAGGTGTCGATTTTTAGGTCGCGGGCTACTGACTGGGCTACTTTCTCGTTGTCGCCCGTCAGCATGGCAATTTTTACTCCTAATTTGTGCAGAGCCGAAACTGCCGAATACGATTCAGTTTTTATTTGATCGGAAAGAGCCAGAACTGCCAGAATTTTTTCCTGGTCAGCCAAAAAAACCACTGTCTTACCCTTTCCCGATAATTCTTTATAAATTTTGCCGGTCTCATTGATATATAAATCATATTCTTCCATAAGCGCTCTGTTGCCGATGTAATATCCCCTACTTTCGACCTCTCCGTAAATTCCCTTGCCCGCGATGTTTCTGAATTTTTCCACCTTTGCCAGCTCAATTTTTTGCCGGGCGGCAAATTTGACTATTGAAATACCGATCACATGCGAAGACAACTGTTCCAAACTTGCTGCGATTTGTAATATGTCTTTCTGTCTCTCATTCAGTTTTGAATTTTGAAAATTATTCTTTTGAATTTGTTTATGATTTCGCCGACCTGCCGGCGAGGCAGGGATTTCGGATTTCGGATTTATCGTATATACAATATCGCTTACTCCAAACTCTCCTTTTGTCAACGTTCCCGTCTTATCGAACATGACGTAATCAACTCCCTTGATCACTTCAAGTTTGCCAAGATCTTTCAAAAATACCCCGTTTTTCGTGGCCAAGGTGGTTGCGATGGTTGAGACGGTGGGAATGGCAAGTCCCAGAGCGTGCGGACAGGCAATAACCAATACGGTAATTGCCAAAGTCAGGGCAAAAACAAAGGTTTTGCCGGCAATTAAAGTCCAAAACAAAAGAACGATCAACCCTACAGCAAGGGCAGAAAATGTCAAGACGCTGGCGGCTTTGTCGGCAATTTTTTGGGCGCTTGGCTTGGTCATTTGAGCTTGGGTTATCAGCTTTTGAATCTGTCCGATGGTCGAGCTCTCACCCACCCGCTCAAGCCTTACCTCCAGCGAACCGTCGATACAGATTGATCCGGCTACGACTTTATCGTCCTTGTTTTTCTCTACCGGTCTTGACTCTCCGCTAATGAGAGCCTCATCCATATTTGCTTTGCCTTTGACAATAATCCCGTCTGCCGGGACCTTTTCCCCCGGCTTGACAACCACCACGTCGTTTTCTTTTAATTCGTCCAGGCTGACATCTTTTTCTTTTCCGTCTTTTAGTAAATGAGCCTGTTTTGGCAGCAGTTTTGCCACTTCCTGCAGCGCATTTCCGGCTGCCGTGCTTGATCTTGCTTCCAAGTAGTGGCCAAACAGCAGTATCCAAATCAGGCTGGAGATCTCCAAGTAAAACTCCGCGTCAAGCGCCGGCAAAAAGGTGGAGGCGGCAGAGAAAAGATATCCGGCGCCAACTGCCAATGATACCAAGGTCATCATTCCATATTTTCTCATCATCATCTCGTGCCTGGCGTGTTCAAAGAAAACCAAAGAAAAATAAAAAATCACGCTTGCCAATCCGAACTGCAAATAAGGTCTAAGGGTAAAATCGCCAACTCCCATAAAACGCAATACTCTTTGATGTAAAAGAAGCAAGAGTATCAGCAAAAATGTCACGGTCCAAAAGCGGCGCAAAAAGTCTGCGGCAGCTCCGGGACCGCTCATCATCGCAGCATGGTCATGCCGTGAGTGATCCATATGATGGTGAGTATTGTTTTTTTGATCTTTGATCTTTGATCTTTGAACTTTTATCAAATCCATTCCCCCGCACTTTGGACATTTACCCGGTTTATCGCTGATAACTTCCGGGTGCATGGGGCAGGTGTAAATGGCTCTATGCAGATTATCCTCAAATTGATCAGATCTCTGTTCAGGGCAGAAAATGTTTCTGATAAATTTGTACATTAAATATATCCCTATTCCGGCAAAGATTATGTCCAGCCCCGGTATTCCGCCAATCAAATTCGTAATATCTGTCGCCACTTTGTTGATTGATTTGGTCACTGCGCTTTCCGCAATTGTCATACCTAACTTTCCTGCCGAACTCAGCCAAATCATCAATATTCCTGTAAGGGCAAATATGAAAGCCGCGATGATATTGGCGATAAAAATCGGATAAGTTTTATCCCCTATTTTTATTTCTGTGACTATTTTCTTCAGAATCGGCTTTTCCAAAATATTTTTTTTGTGAATGAAAATCGAGGCCAGGTAGAGTGGAGTAACCATACCCAACACATAAAATGCTCCAACTCCCAAAGCCTGCAGCGCCGTAGGCGTCAGCGAACTTAAGGCCATGACGCCGATCAAGACCGGCGCACAGCAGGCGCTGGTAATTCCCGAAAAAATCCCCAGGATAAAATTGGAGGTAATATCGCTTTGCTGCGGACTTTTACGCAAAACCAGGTGCGGCATTGGCAGCTTTATCCCCAAAAAAGAAAGACCCGCTATAAACAACATAAATACTCCTCCAACCAGATAAGTCTGATCGTGCAGTCTAAAAAATAACATCTGCAGCGCTTTGGCCCCAAGAACAATAGGCAGCATGACGACAAATATTCCTAAACTATAGACAAAAGTCATAAAAAGCACCTGTTTTCTTTCTTTAAAAATATTGCCCAGGTAGGCAGGAAAAAGATAAGAAATACAGCAGGGAGCAAAAAGCGCCACCATTCCGGCAATGTAGGCGGCAAGCAAAGATATTTGATACATAACTATTGACCAAACCAATCTTTTAACCAAGTCTTCATTGTTTCAATTTCAGCGCTTTGAACACTGATAATATCTTCACCCATTTTTATTAATTCTGGTCTTTGGGTACTGTCCGAAATTAATTCGGCCATGCCTATCGCTCCTTCATGATGTTCTATCATCAGTTCAATAAACCTTCGGTCAAATTCGTCGCCCGATAACTCTTGCAGCTCTTCAACCATCTCATCCATTCCCATATCTTCTCCATGCATCATCGACATGTTATTGTCATCCTCGTCTCCCATCATCTGCTGTACTCCTCTACCCATTCCCATCATCCGCATCATATTGTAATTTTGATTATTGACTGAATAATTAGCAATAAGCAAGGTTGCCAAAACTCCTATAAGTAAACCGATTATCAGATTTTGTATCTTTGGTTCCATACTAATCACCTACCTTCTTGATAACTTTCGCTATTATTTGAGTTGTGACTTGCGGGAAATTAGGGTTATCGGTATCGATATAGATTGTCCGCGTCACATCACCCAGATCGGTATCGTCTCCGTGCACTGCCGGATTAAAAGATACTTCAACCTTAGTTGCTTCATAGGCTGTAAGCTTTTCCTTTTCTACCTTCGCGCCAGTACAACTACAAGAGGTTGAGACGCGGATTACAGCCAGAGGAACAGGTGAAAAGTTAGTCAAGGTAAATTCGGTCCTGGCAATATCGCCATAAACTACAGTTCCCAGATCTTTTTGATCGGGATTTATCTCCACTCTGACATTTGCTTCTTTATAGGCGTTAACTCCACCCTCAAGATCATAGACTTGCGTATAACCTAAAGACTTAAGCTCTGATGCAGCTTCTTTGCTCATCGAACCCGACCGGCAATAAATCAATAGAGGAGTGTTTTTATCCTTTGGTAATTTGCTTAAATTTTTTCCGATTTCGTTGTAGGGGATAAAAGCATCGGTGCCCGGTATATGAGTCTGCTCCGGAATATGCACGTCCAGCAAAAAGGACTCGGGATTTTCGGCAAGCTCATTGAATTCGACCGAACTGACCGAAACTGCATTAGTATTACCTTTGGCTTTATCCAGGCTCTTTTGGATCCGGCCTTTACTTTTATAAACCGAAAAAACCCCCGCTCCCACAAGAAATAAAGTCAAAAACAAAAAGAACTGTCTGTATTTCATAAACCATACATGGATAATTATTATTAAGCTCCGCAACTTGCGCCGATATTTTGCGATCCCGGGATATCTCCTATTTTCTTTTTTAAGGCGGAGTAGCCTGAAGCGCTGCTGAACTCGGCAGACAAGGCTCTTTTGGCGTCGACATCCTTCCAGGAGGTATTTTCTTTAGTCTCAAAATAATAAGCCAGTTCGACATAGGTTTGGCTAAACCAATAGGAATTGAAAGCTAAAGACGCGCCATAGATCTCTTTCTGGGAAAATCCTTGGCTTACCATCAGCTCGACCAGGCCTAAGATTGCCATACCGTGATTGCAGTCCGGGAAGGAACTGGGATTGTCACAGCAAGGCCTATAAATGCCTTGGCTTATTTTGTCAACCAATTTCTGCTGGTCGGCGGTTAAGGGTATAATCTCGGCCGAAGAGTAAAGACCGACTGCGTCCCTGCTGCCTAAGGTCCAGCCGCCGGTCGAGGCAAAATTACCTACATTTTCCTTATATTCAGTCCCCATGACGCCCTTATCAAGCACATCCGATTTTTGCGTCAACCCCAGCGCCCACAAAGTATTCACCCAAAAATAGGCACTATCGCTATTGATGGTGATTCCCTCTTTTTTATCGTCCGTCAAGTATGTCAACAGGTCTTTATATTTCTTATCGCTATAATTTTCCTTATATTTCTCGAGGTCTATGCCGCCTGCCTCAACCAACTTTTTCCCGGTGTTTCCCCAGTCCAGATCTACCGTATAACCTTTATTGGGAATTACCTGTTCCGCAAGCACCTCGGCAGTCAATTCAGCCTTTGGAGTGGGGCTGGGATTAAATTTAGCTATGAATGATTTTACCTGTGCGTTAGACGACCCCAGCCAAAAGCCAATCACTATAAAAGCTAAAATGATAATCGGTCTTAAGAAATTCTGTCCTTTTTTTTTCTCCTGTTTTGTCTTACTCATAATAATTTTTAGCGCCTGACCACGGCAGTTAGCATGAACGTCAACTCACGACTCACAGGATCGTTGGTTGACACCATGACTTGACGGGTAATCGGTCCAACCCCGCTTGGCCCGTGAAAGGCCGGGTCAAATACAACTTTTAATTTGGCGCTTCTTTCGGGTGGAACCTTAAGCGAATAATCCGCCTTTGTATGCATGCCAAACAGCGGTGAAGTTTCGTCCCCCAAGCTCAACTGGGCCGTAGTACACATGCAGCTGGTCGAGACATTGGACAACGACAGAGGTTGCGTACCGTTATTTTTTATTTCAAATACTTTCTCCACATTACCGTCATTTAATCCTATCTCTCCCCAATCAAAAGAAGTTGCAGACGCCACGGCTTGAGCTTCAGGATCAGCTTTAACTTGAGCGCTGTTTCCCGTATTTGAGGCAAAGTAAAATCCGACGAAAATTGCAATAACAGAGGCCAATCCTACACCGATAAAAAAGTTTCTGTTCATATTTCTTTTTAATTTATAAATCTATCCGGATTTTTTTGGAATTTCTCCAGGCAACCGGAGGCGCAAAAATAATATTCTATCCCCTTGTATTTTTTGGCGTACGAGGCAATTTTGGGTGACAGTCTCATCCCGCAGACCGGATCGGAGGTAAGCGGCACAAGTTCGCTCATTTTGTGGGTAAACTCGTCTGCAAGCCTGCTGCCTTTAAAGCGCTCGACCAGAACCTGACGCAGCAGGTCACTGGCCTTGATGAAATTTTTGTGTGCCAGCCTGTAATAGATCTGCTTGCCGTTCCTTTTTGCCTCAACCACCTCCGCATCCCGCATTACCATCAGATGCTGGCTAAGGTTGGCCTGCGGCAGATCCAGCATCTCCTGAATCTCGCTGACGGTTAGTTTTTTATCACGCAGAAGCTGAATTATCTCCAATCGTTTAGGATGAGATAGAGCTTTGAGAAGTTCGGAATGAAGCTTAAAAAGCTGATAATACATATTCGATATTTCGAATATAACATTATAATTTTTCCTTGTCAAGTCTTAATTCTTTGCGTTTGGTAAAATTACCGTCATGACAGTAAAACAAATCTATATAAAATATTTGCTATCGCAATATCTGCAAGCACATTTGCTTCGGGTTGCCGCTCTGGTAGAAATAATTACGGAAAAGTAGATCTTAACTCAATCGGCAATGAGAAATTAAATAATTTATTACCCTTGCTTTTGAAGTCTTAAGTTAATAATACATAGACAAAATAACTATGCTTACTTCCACGGACTCATCAGCTGGAAGTAATTGCCGTCGGGGTCGGCGAAGGTCGCAATCCACATTTTTTCCATCTCATAGGGTTCTTTTATAACTTTAGCGCCCAGTTTCTTGATTCTGGCAAACTCTTTCTTTACTTCTTTTGTCTCAAAGTTCATAATCGCTCTCTGCGGCTCTTTGGCACTGCCTTTGACTTCAGAGTGCTCACCGATCGTCAAATGGCTATCCCCTACCTGCCATCCCCACCATCCTTCATCTTCCCAATTGGGCTTACCCAAAACTTTTTTATAAAACTGCGCCAACACCTTTGGCTGATGACTCCCCAGCATAACAGAATTTAGATTTAACATGTCTTTAATTATACACTAATATAAAGTCTATGTGATTTTAATCACAAGTGTAAAGTAAGCTGTTCACTGAGGAACTTGCTCAAACTGTTTTTGTATTTGGGTTTCGTTTTCCTTTCCAAAAGTTATTAAGACACGATCACCAGAAGTTATTATTGTATCTAATAAATTATCATTTCCTACCCCGTTAAGATAAAATTTAAGGCTTCCATCCCTTCCTGTACAAAAAGTCTCTCCCGTTCCGGTTGTTAAGCAGTCTTTGGTGAGTTTAAAAGGAAGAGTCTTGAAAAAATCGTCCCAAGTTATTCCGTTTTTTTTTACATGGACGATATTTGGATTATCTGCCTGAATAAAAGCATCGGAAGATAAGTTATGATACATAGCCGCAGTAAAGACTCTAAAAACACCATTGGTAAAAATTGCAAAAGAGGCTTTGTAGTCAATAGTTTCTAGTATGTTAGTATTTGAAGATGACTCCTTTTTTGGTTCTGTTTGTTTCTGAATATTAACCTGTTGAGAAGTTGTGGATGGTTTTTTTAAAAAAAATAAATAGCCGAATATTAGAATAACTGCAAGAATTAAAACTAAAATATTTTTATTCATAAAAGGCTCCTATTCGAAAAGGAAACTAGACTTCAATCATTACTTCAAATCCACCATAGGCAAAGCGTTTCATATCAAAAGGCATTTTTTTCGACATATCTTTACCGTACTTCTTCTCATAATAAGCCATTACTTTTTTGTTTACCTTATCGCGATGTTTTTTATTATTGTAAACAATGAAGGAAAACCAGGTCTCTTCATCCTTTTTGGTCTTAGCCATTTTGGGAAAAGTAAAGTTCACAAACTTACCGGGCTTGACATCGTCTATTTTGCACTCCTTGTAGTCAAGTGCGCCAAACTTCTTCCAAACATCGCGCGCATCTTCAGCCATCTTTTTATACTTGACAGTATTTTTTTTGGGAATAGAAAGGACGAACCCATCTAAATATTTAGCCATACTGTTCCACCTCCTTAATTTTAAAGAAATTAGTTAAGCTCCATACTTTGTTACGCCAAAACTTTATTCCAAAATAGTTGACTTTTCATACATAGTTTCTATAGAACAATATCATTGCGCTTTTAAAAAAAGACGATTATTACTCTTTCATTTCACCGCTTTCTTCACAAGCGCGACGATCCTTGCTTCTTCGGCGTCAGTTAGCTTCTTCAGCGCGAAAGAAGTCGGCCACATGGCGCCTTCGTCGAGGTTCGCCTCGTCGTTGAAGCCAAATGTCGCGTATCTCGCTTTGAACTTACTCGCGCTTTGGAAGAAACAGATAACCTTTCCATCTTTATTGGCATATGCCGGCATACCGTACCAGGTTTTCGGTAAAAGAGCCGGCGCGCTGGCTTTAATGATCTCATGTAGCCGCTTGGCCATTGAGCGATCCGGTTCCGGCATCGCGGCGATCTTAGAAAGCACGGTACTTTCCCCGGCCGCCTTGTCTTTTTTCGACCGCGCTTCTACCCTCAATTCTTGGGCGCGCTCCTTCATTGCGGCTCTTTCCTCATCCGTGAATCCCGTATATGTCTTGTTCGCCTTCTTGTTATCTGTTTGCTTATTTTTCATCTTTTATTTCCTACTTTTAAATGAAAACTTATTCTAAAAATGTATCAGGTGTAATAAGATTGTCGGTATATTCAAAATGATCCTGTTTCTACCCTCCCCGAACGCTTATAGTTTGCGATAATAACGCCTTTTGGAGAAAGAGAACTCTTGCTTAGCTTGAAGGAGGCCGGAATTGTGCCGGCGCCGAACAAGCGTTTTCCCTTCCCCAGCGCCACCGGAAAAGTCTTCAGCCAGAATTCATCGATTAAATCATGTTTCAATAATGTCTGAATAAGATTGCTGCTGCCGTGGACCTGTAGATCAGGACCTTTTTGTTTTTTCAACTTTTTGATTTCATCTGCGCTTTTAAGAAAGACAGAATTGCTCCACTTGTATTTAGTCATGGTTCTGGAGACAACATATTTTATGATATCGTTGATTCCAGGCCAATCTTTTTCATGATCCGGCCAATATGAGGCAAAAATTTCAAATGTTTTTCTGCCTAACAACAGGTCGTATTGCCTGCTCATTTGCCTTACCATGACTTTGCCCAAAAATTCGTCAAAATACGACACAGTCCATCCGCCGTATTTGAAACCTCCGGAAGTATCCTCCTTTGGTCCTCCGGGAGCCTGCATCACTCCGTCGAGTGAAACAAAAGTCAAAACGATGATTTTTCTCATAGATTAAAAACCAAATTTTTTATTCGCAGACAAAATTTTGCGGAAACTTATGATACCCTTTTGCCATTGATAGCAAATATTTCAATGATAGAGAGTCTGGCTATGTCTGTTAAAAAGGCAAAGATGTATACCCGTCTTAGTTGATTTTGCAAATTGTCAACTAAAGTCATCTTATAAAATCAACTAAGGAGGGGTATATACTGATTGCGATTTCAATTAATAGAAGCATACTTTTATGATTTGTGACCTGCATCACATTCTATAATACCCTGATTTCTTGGTTAATTCAAGACTTAAATAGGTGAGAATCGATTTTCTTTTCTTAACCAAGGATAACCGGAGAAGACAAGATAAAACCAGAGATGGATTGAGAAAGTCAAAAGTATATATCCTTGGATAATCAGGTAACTAAACATCGCTCCCATCGGCACACTTAAGACAAAAAATATCATCGCCTCCCTTCTGGGAAGAAAAAATATATTTAAAAAATGAAGTATGCCAATAATCACTGTAAACCATACTGCTCTATTAACTAACGACATATTAACTAATACCAAATTAAGCATCACCAGAAAATTGGCCTGTTGAAACAAAACTTCAAAAAATTTGAGATAAAAAGTATGCGGTATAAACCTGACTGAATACCTGGATATCCGCTTTGAAATTAATTGCTTAGGCTCTATTCCAATCTTGCGAATTACAAAAGGAGCGATAAACCAAAATACTGTAGTCAAAAATAACAGCAATAATACCCACACAGATTTGACCAGATAAATTGCTTTTAATTGGGACACAAGAAATGCAGACAGCGACAAAAACCAAAAACTCAAAATCAGCGATATGCCTGGCGAAATATTATTTATGCCCTGCGGAAGTTTTTTCTGCAATAACTTATAGGGTAAATTACCGACTGCATTAATAAAAAGTAGAAATATAAATTTTCCCCAATCCATTTGCAGATTTTATACCTCTCGCCAATGAAATTGCAAATATATTTTTTGCGAATGGCTTGGGGTTCCATATTGGAGTGAAGCCGAAACAAAAAATCGTTCCGATTTCACGATCGATAAAACCGTATTTTTTGAATTTATGGCTTTAATCTTATATTTACATCAAGTTTGTTAAAGTCTTTGTCAAAAGAAAAAATTCGAAGTTTTTGTTTTTTAGCTATTGCGTAGACTAAAACATCGACAAAATCTATGTTTTTGTTTTTATAGATATTTAAGGCTTCGAAAACCGCATCTTTATTATCGATCTCAAACCAATCCGGTGAAAATAATCGGATCATTTTATCTGCCGCCTCGGCTTTTTTGAGTCTGTACCAATGTTCAAGTTGGAACAACACTTCAACTAAAGTTATTTGAAAAACAATAAACTGAAGTGTAGTCTTTTCAGCTTCTCTGAATCGTTTTTCAACTCGAGCCGCTTGCTCCGGAATATCGTTGGTAAGAAATCTTAAAAAGATATTCGTATCGGCAATTAGCTTTTTCATACTTTTTTCCTGCCGGATAGATAATCAGTGAAGTTTTTACGCATCTTCTTAAGATCTTCCGGGAACTTCTTTGGCTTGATCGAGCCACGAAGTGAGTAAAAATTTGCCGCTGATTTTACCACAGCTGAATCGCCTTGCTTTATAATAATTACTTTCTGATTGGGGTGTAAACCTAAATTCTTACGAATGGCCGCGGGAACTGTGATCTGTCCTTTTTGTGTAACTGTCGAATAGCCTATCATAGTATTACTATACTATATTAGGTAATACATTTTGTCAAGTCGTAAGACTGCAGCATAGCACAGGATCGTCTATTATCATAAAATCAACCTGAATATTACATGTTTCTTGACTCAAGCATGCCTACCGGATTGCCTTCGCTATCTTTAATCATGACGAACTTCCCCACTCCCGGGATATCCATCGGTTTGCCGATGATTTTACCGCCTTTTTTCTTGACAATCTCCATGTGTTTATCCAGATTGTCAACCGAAATAACCAGATGGGGAGCAGTACCGTAATCGCCTTTGGGGAAAAAACCGCCATTGATTGCGCCCTTTTTCTTATGCATCCCCTTCTTGTCGACAGGCGATGTGGTAGCCAGAACATAGCTTCCCATCTTGGGCATATACTTCATCTCCCAGCCAAATACTTGTGAATAAAACTTGCTCAGACGCTTCTGATTACCATAAGGCATCTCAAAATGCACTACAGGATTCATTTTCATAAATTTTAAGAGTTTTTTAACGCTTTAATTGTAACAAATATCACAAAAATTATTTTGTCTAATTGTTTTATAAAGTGATCCTGCTTAATATTTCACTATTGGACTTTTGGATTGTATGAGGTAGAATATTTAAGCTCTTTAACAAACGATTTGTTTATTTAAATATTTGTAATATTTGATTATTTGGAATTCCCCGGTAGCTCAACGGTAGAGCAAGAAGCTGTTAACTTCGAGGTTTGAGGTTCGAATCCTCACCGGGGAGCCAGGCTTGACGAGAGGCGTAAAAAGCTATCTTGTCAAATGGATTTATCCAGTCATATCGGGCTATTTTGCCCTTTATCTCTAAGTTCTGAAGTGTCATCTTCAAAAGTAGCCGTTTTTCGTGAACTTCAGAACTTTCAAACAGTTTGCCTGCGTTAGAAGCCAGTTTTAGCAGGTA
>Ga0155064_125_pt1 | contig 23637 bp, 26 predicted proteins | sample RifCSPhighO2_01_FD_106032 | JGI IMG/M metagenome (GOLD analysis project Ga0155064, IMG submission 106032) | Candidatus Roizmanbacteria bacterium RIFCSPHIGHO2_01_FULL_39_12c | reverse complement strand
TCAACTTAGAGGGGTATATACTGATTGCAATCTCAATCAATAGAAGTATATAGATATTTTATTAAAAAAATATCAATTTTGTTTGTATACCGTTCGTAGTTCAATTTGCGAAAATAAATGAACAAATGGAACGTACGAACGGTTATGCCGCTAGTATTTCAATTGCGTTGCGGTATATAATAAATCAAGTGAAAATATCTGTCGTAATTCCTGCTTTTAATGAAGAAAAATATATTGCCGCCTGTCTTACTAGATTATTTGACCAGATTGAAAAACCTGACGAGGTTATAGTAATTGATAATTTTTCGACAGACAAAACTTCAGAAATAGTTAAAAAATTTAGAGTCACGCTGATTGAGGAAAAATGCAAAGGCATCGCTCACGCGAGAGACAAAGGTTTCAATTTAGCCAAAGGTGATGTGATTGCCCGTTGCGATGCCGATTCGTTGGTTCCGTCAGACTGGATAAAAAAAATCAAACGGAATTTCGCCCAAGGGAAGATTGACGGTTTGCTGGGACCTATTAGCTATTATGATCTCGCTTTTAAATCTACAATTTATTCCAAAATATTCATTCACTTTATGCATTTTCTACAAGGTTATCACACGCTAATTGGCAACAATATGGCAATTACCAAGTCTGTTTGGCAAAAGGTAAAAAACCAGGTCTGCAGTGAAATAAACATCTTCCATGAAGATATTGATTTGGCGATTCATGTTAAAAAAGCAGGAGGAATTATTAGATATGATCCTTCATTGGTAAGCTATACCTCCGGTAGAAGAATTGCCAAGAATCCTCTCTCTTTTTTTATCGAATATCCTTGGTGGCTGGTAAAAACCTTAACCGGTCACTAATCATTTCTTTTCTTGTATTTTATACATCTTTTCAACCTCGTTTAAGGTGGTAGCATCTTCGGGTCTTTTGTCGTCTCGAAAATTCTCAAGTCTGGGAAAACGAAGGGCATAGCCGGGATTGTCTACTTCCTTGGCTTTACCGCTTTTGGACGATTTTAACGTTCTGCCGGCAGTATGCACTGACGATTTGGTAATCTCATCGGCTTTTATCTCCACTACTATCGACGGCGCTAACCAGACATCGCATTCCATCATCTTATCAACCTCATACAATGTAGGTTTATTTTTAACTTTTAACTTTTGACTTTTAACTTGTAATTCTCTCCATTCTTCGTCGGTTAATCCTGTGCCGATCTTGCAAATTGTCAAAAATTTATCCTTGTTTTTATCAAATATTCCTACTAAAAAAGCACCCAAGCCAAAATCCGTCCTTTTTCCTTTGCCATAGTCATATCCCATCACCAAGCAATCGATAGTGTCGTCAATTTTACCGGAATAGCTGCGTTTGTATTTGATCCAGTTCCACTCTCTCGCCCCCGGTTTATATACTCCGTCTAATTTCTTTGCTATAATTCCCTCCAATCCTTCTGACACCTCTTTATCAAACATTAACTCCAGTTTTTCCTCGTCCTGGGTTATTTCATCAGGTGACGTCGTAATTATATTTTTGGATTTCCCCTTTGCTGACTTTATTAATTCTGTTAATTTTTTACGTCTTTCAATGAAAGGGATATCCAAGTAACTTTTGCCGTTGAAATACAAAAGTTCAAAGGCGAATACTTTCAAAGGTATTTCTCTGGCCTTTTCTTCAATACCGTACTTTCTTTTGCGCTGGACAGTCTCCTGAAAAGGCAAAAAACTGCCGGAATTTGGATTAAATCCGATCGCCTCTCCTTCAAAAATTACCTCATCTGCTTTGATTTCCGTCTTAACTCCCTCGATAATATCAGGATACATGTACGATACCTCCTCCAAATTCCTCGAATAGAGTTTTACTTCCGGCTTTCGGCCTTTAGTCGAATAATGAACCTGCAGCCTGAATCCGTCATATTTGGGTTCAATCAGGCATTTTCCCAATTTATCTATAATTTCATTTGCTGAAGACAATCTCTCTGCTTTCATCATCAGAATGGGTGTAAATACTTCCGGATTAATCTTATTCAAACCCTTAACCCCTTTTTCTTTTAAAAGAACACCGATCAAACCAAGATCAGGTCTTACTTGGTAGGCTTTCTCGATCTCGGATCTTAGTGATTTGTTTGCCGTTAACATCCAAGAGTATGCATCGAGAACCGTCATATCAGAAAAACCTAAACGCATCACGCCTATCGGGATACGGACCAGATATCGGCAAGATAGTGGATCAAGCATCCTGATTAAATCTGCCAGAATCTTAATTTTCACTTCCTGCGAACCTTCTTTGGCAGCGGAAGCCATTTCGTAGAGTTTCTTGTAAACCGCCAATATCGATAAATCTTTTTCGTCCAAGGCCCTGGCCTCTTTTTTGAAGTATTCTGTAGTTATACCAATGTCGCCGACTGATTTGTATTTTTGCTTGAAGTATTTATTATCAAGACATAATGCCATTACTACGGATTTACTTACCATTTTTTCAGCCATACCGAATTCAAGGGGGTTAAAAAGAGGAGCCAGTCTTCCCTGCAGTAAATAAACCGATTTTTCGATTTCTTCCTTATTTAATTTTTTGAATAACTCCGCCAGCAGTTCTGTCATGGTCAAACGCGAGGAAGCTTTCTCAATTTGCTCTATATAAACGGCAAATTCACTGAATTTCATAGTTTCATCTGTTAAACAAAAACATATAAGCTATAGTCACTCCTGCCAGAAATAGAGTTCCCAGGACAAAAGTAAAAAATCCTTCTTCATGGCGGGAGATATTATAGATTCCTTCCGCTACCAAAGTCAGAGCAAAAAGGCTGGGCAGAAGAAATCCCATATAGATAAGGCGCAATACGGTATCGTCCATAAGCTTATTATATAGCTACCGCAATACGAAATGTCATATTTGTCATCCTGAATTTATTTCAGGATCTTGTTGTTTATACTTCTGTTAATTGAAATCGCAATCAGTAAATATACCCATCTTACTCCGATTTGCAGCTCTCTCGGAGCGAAAAAGCGAAATTAGACGGGTATATACTGAGTAACTCAATTGCAAACCTTAAGTTATCGAAGTATACCCCTCCTTAGTTGATTTGATAAGATAACTTTAGTTGACAATTTGCAAAATCAACTAAGAAGGGGGTATAGATGCTGAAACAAGTTCAGCATGACATTTATCAAAACCGGTCATTTTGTTTTGCGCTGACTCTAACTCTACACTCTAAAATCTAAACCCTAAATCCTGAACAATGTTTAAAAATTCAAATAAACAAAATTCAAAACATCAATCCTCCCCTGATTCCCCTCCTTTCCAAGGAGGGGAATAGTTGTTTTTATTCTCCCCTCCCGGTTTAGGAGAGAAATTAATTGTAATATTCTCCCCTCCTTTTTAAGGAGGGGATAAGAGATGTGGTTGTTTTGAAAATTTGAATGCATTTAATTTGAATTTATTTAGAGTTTATCCATTCGACAAGCTCAGGATAATCTCCTCGAGTCTGAGCGATGAGCTCGGAGTCGAAGACCTGAGTGCTAATCGAAGGATTAGAAATTAGGATTTTTTATACGGTTGCATACCTTGCCCCTTTAGTGCTTCCGACTTTTTTGATTATCCCTTTTTTGATCAAGTCCTGCAGTTCTCTCAACACTGAATCTTCAGAAATATCAGGAAAAATGCTGGAAAACATCCGATTTTGGACATAACCCACCTCCTGGATGTATTCGATTATTTTTACCTGTCTTTCGGTTAGATATATTTGCTTTCCTCCGAACTTTTCTTTTAGTTTGACATCTTTTGAGAGTTTGAGGATTTTTTCTTTTATTTTGGTAAACTCAATGCTTGCTCCAAAGGTAAAATACTCAAGCCAAACAGACAGGTCTCCGCTTGAAGCTTTCTGCAGATTTTTGTAGTAAACTATCGCATCTTTATCATAATACTCTTCAAGTGAAAAGAATTTTCTGATATCATAACCTCCCAAAAATAAAATTAAAGTTGCCAATACCCTTGCAACCCTTCCATTGCCGTCAATGAAAGGATGAATTCGTACCAGCTCATGATGGGCAATTCCGGCTTTTAAAACCGGATGCAGGTCGCGGTCATCCTTATTCAGCCAGTAAAGAAATTCCCTAACCAAAAAGGGTACCTCAAGAGGAGACGGCGGTTTAAAAGTAACTTCCCCTGTTTCTGAATTTTTGATCACCACCTGTTTACTTCTGAATTCTCCAATTGCATCTTGATTAAGAATATTGTAGGCGATAATGCGGTGGATTTTTCTAATGACCTGTTCTGTAATCTTATCTATTTTTTTTGCGGCCTCTTCGTCGATAAACTCGATTACTTTTCTGTAGTTAATAATTTCCTGAATATCTCTGGGTCGTCCGACAATGTCTTTGCCTTGAAGAATGTCTTTAGCATCTTCCTTATGTAACGGATTGCCCTCAATATGCGTCCCATGATAGGCTGATCTAACTATCGCATCTTCCCTGAACTGTTTTTCCCATAAAGGTAAAAGCGGAGAATGCCTTATCATTTCTTCGGCTGCTTCAATCTTGGCGATGTTATTCAGGATCTTATTTGTAATCTGATATGAGGGAATAAACATGAAACTATTATACAATGCGGCTCATGATGAAGTTAAGCAATGATTCAAGTATTTCTTTAATTTCCGGATTTTCGGTAAGCTGAAGAATTGTTTTTTTCCCCTCAAACAGGTAATTTTTGCCTAAATTTAATACATACTGGTATGCGCCGGTATCTTTAAAAAATTTTTGAGCTTTTAAAATATCGGTTTGAGATAAATCTTTCCTTCCCAATATAGATTTTAGATACAGTTTTTCATTTAAACTGCCATTTTTCAAAATATGATAAACTAATAGCGTAATTTTTCCTTGACGCAAATCTGAACCTATCGGTTTTCCGGTCTCCGTCTCACTTCCGTACAGCCCCAAAATGTCATCCTGAATTTGAAAAGCCCAGCCTAAATTTAAACCATATCCTTCAATTGCGGCAAGCTTTTTTTTATCGGTCATTCCGCCCAGTATTGCCCCGATTATCAGCGGCGTAACCCCGGTATATTCTGCTGTTTTGTAGCGGAAAATTTTTAATATTTCCTGTAGATTGAAGTTTCTTTCCAGACCGTTCACCTGGTCAAGCGATTGACCGTAAGTGATATTGATCGCATATTTAGCATATATTTTTGCCGCCTTAAGTATTATTTCATCCGAAAATCTGCTGTGCAATAACTTATCCCAAGACAGATAAAACGCCAGATCTCCGGCGCAAATAGCCAGCGAGACTCCGATATCTTCGCCGTAATTTTCAAACTGCCGATGCATGGCGGGTAAACCACGCCGCAAATTATCTTTGTCCATAATATCGTCGTGGATAAGAGCTCCCGAATGCATTATCTCGATAAAACAACTCGCATCATAAATAGAGTTGAGATCTTTGCCACCTGCTAGTCGATAACCCAATACGGTCAAAAAACCGCGGATTTTTTTACCCCTCGTCATCATTTCAGCAAATTTTTTTAAAATCTCGGTTGGAATTTTTCCGACAAACCGGGCCCCCCTAATTTTTTCCTTTAAGTAAACAGCCAGCAATGCATTTGCTTTTAGGGAGTAGTCGTTCAGAAGATTTTTAATATTGATCTTTTTCATATTATCTACCAAATCTTCTTTTCCTTAAAGAATAATCCTGTATGGCTTTTTCAAGTTCATGCTTGTCAAAGTCGGGAAAATATAAGTTGCTAAAATAAAGTTCGCTATATACGCTTTGCCATGGCAAAAAGCCGGATAGCCTTTTTTCTCCACCGGTTCGAATGATCAAATCCGGATCAGGAATCCCATCAGTATCAAGAAATTGACTAAAATTTTCTGTATTTAAATTGGATATTGGATATTGGATATTGGATATTTTATTAATAGCTCTTACGATTTCGTCTCTTCCTCCATAATTAAGTGCAAATATTAGCGTGGCTTTTTTATTTTCTGCCGTTTCTGTAAGGACTTTCTCGATAAGTTTTTGAATGTCTTTGGGGAATTTACTGATGTCGCCAATTATTTTTACTTTTATTCCGTTTTTTTTTATTTCTTTGAACCTTAATTTATAAAGAATTTTCATCAGGGTAAATAGACCGTTTAACTCCAATTTGCTTCTTTTGTTAAAGTTCTCCGTCGACATCGCCCAAATAGTGAAATATTTTATTCCTAATTCGCCGGCTTTTTTAATCAAGTTGGGAACTACTTTTTGAGCCGCATTCCTATGACCCTCAAAAGAAAGCAATCCTCTCTTCTTTGCCCAACGGCGGTTACCATCCGGGATTATAGCTACGTGGATGGGAATGTTCATAAAATAATACGGATTACGGATCTTGTTCGGATGATGCGGGACGTCAATCGTCCCAGCCACGTTTGACGTGGCGGATATTCGGACGCTCCCCCCTGTTTCCCCTCCTTGTTAAGAAGGGGATTAAGAAGTTGTGATTGTCCGCATATCCGTGTCATCCGCATTTTATATCCATAGATCCATATTGCATTATATCTAATCTTGACTTAAAAAATCATTTTCTATACACTCTTCATATGGTCTTTGCTCAGTTTGAAATAAATGAAACTACTTTTCCTGCGGCAAGAATTGCTACCTTTGCTAACCTATTAAACGTCGTCATACCTATTCTGATCACCGGGGCCGCAATCTTACTTTTAATTATGCTTCTTTACGGCGCTTTTCTCTGGATCACCTCAAGCGGTAACCAGGAAAATCTGGCCAAAGCTCAAAAAACCATGACCTATGCTATACTGGGATTAGTGGTTGTAATTTTAAGTTTTATAATAGTTAAAGTAATAACCTTAATATTTAAAATTGACGCGCCTCTCTAAAGATGAAACTTGCCCAAGCTGACATATTCGGAACTATCGCGCCTCCAACCGGAGCCCCAACCGATCTTGGAAATTTTACCGGCGGTGCTATCAGAATTTTTATTATAGTGGCAGGCTTTGCCTTGCTTATCTATTTGTTTTGGGGAGCGTTTGATTGGATTACGTCAGGAGGCGATAAAGAAAAACTAACCAAAGCCCAAAACAAAATTACTCAAGCTATAATCGGAATGATATTGGTGGTAGCCGCGCTGGCCATTTTCCAGGTGATCGCAGGAGACGTACTTCATATCATCGATACTTCAGGCGGCGGCTGGAAGTTCAATTTACCTTCTCTTTAACAATTAAAATAAATGCTTATTTGTTAATCTTGCTCCAATTGATGGTTTATTAACTATCACTTTAATTATTTCTTTAAATTTTTTTAGTTTTTTTACAATTATATCTTTATCTTTTTCTTCAACTATCAGGTGTAAATTCTGACCAGTATTTAGAGTGAAGTAAACCTCAATTCCCTCTTTTCTCCATGATTTTACCTGATTTATTAACTTTATTGTAAAAGGCAGCCAATAGATTAATGAAGGTTCGGAGGTCAGCATAACGGCATGGAGTTCAAGCGCCTCTGCCTCTATCAGCTCGCCAAACCGACGAAAGTCTTTGTTTTTGATTAATCTTTTGCATTCCTTAATTTTATTTTTAATTAATCTCTGTCTCAGTGGAAAAAATATGCTGCTTTTAGCCAGTTTTTGCCCCTCTGAAGTCAAAATTTCTTTTTTTTCGTAACTTACAATTACAACTACATCTAATATCTGCCAATAATCTTCAGGAAAGATCGAAATCGCGCATGATGTACTATTTGTGTTCCCGTCTAACCACTCGACAAATCCTGAAGGAATCGACCTACAGGCAGAACCTGATCCCTGACGAGCCAGAATTGATAATTCTTTTTCGTTTAGGTCTAGTCCTGCGGCCTTTGACGCGGCTAACGTCAAAGCCGCAAATCCTGAAGCAGATGAAGATAATCCGGTAGCTCTGGGAAAATTATTTTCTGATACGGCTTTTGCCATACTTTTTATTTTTGTCAGACTTCTTATTCTGTTTAAGTGTCTTATAACACGTTTCAGTCCAACTCCTGTTTCTTTTTTTCCGTCAATTGCCATCTCGTCGTTTTTTAATTCTGGTATGAATTCAACCGTTGTAATAGTCTGTAAGTTGCTTAAATTCATGGCAATACTCCCGTTTTCCGGCAGTCTTAGTTCTTCGTCTTTTCTTCCCCAGTATTTGATGAAGGCTATATTTGACGGAGCAATTGCAGTTGCTTTCATAGTATTTGTAGCGTTTTAAGACTTTTGTTAGCAAAAGGTGTTAACTTATTAATCAACGACCTCACCCTATCTTTTGGAAAAAACTCAACTTTATCTACCTCGTCGGGATCTAATTTGAAAGGGCCGTTATGAACTCCCTTAAAAATTGTGTTCATTTCGCATTCTCTTTCGCTTTTAATGATAAATTTGGATATTAAATTAAGCCGTGCTCTTATCCCCAACTCTTCCAACAACTCTCTTTTGGCAGCCTGTAAATAAGTCTCGCCTTTGGCTACATGTCCTCCGGTTGCGATGCTGTAATACCCCGGAAATAAATCTTTAGCTCTGCTTCTTTTTTGTAGAAGAATTTCATCTGCTGAATTAAATAAAATAACTCCAATTCCTCGATGGATTAATTTGTTATTGTGATGACATTCGTACCTTGTTTTATACCCGATTATTCTGTCGTTCTTGTCCACCACGACAAATAATTCGGTTTGATCATCTCTCGGCATAACATTATTAATGCACCCTGAGCTTTAAGCGAAAGATCTCTCGCGCCTGCCTGCCGGCAACGCAGGAATGCGAACTTCTCAAATTTATTGAGAGAGTCTTCCTTCCGCCAAAGGCGGGATCATAATGACAAAATGCAAAAATTTAGATCATTAATCAATTCTAACGCCCTCGGCGTTATTATTAATTTTTATTATTTCACCGCCGACTTTTTTTATTGCAGTTTCAACATTCCGCCTTTTATCTTCAGAAACTAGAGCTATCATACAGTCTCCTCCGCCTGCCCCGGACAACTTGGCTCCATAAGCTCCTGTAACTAGTGCTGCTTTTACCATAATATTAAGCTTTTCCGTACTTACTCCCAATCGTATTAACAATTCGTGATCTTCCGTCATCAATCCTCCAAGTTCTTTCCAATTTTTATTGACTAATGCTTTCTTTGCACTTTTAACTAATTTATTTATAAGCACGAAATTTTTCTCAATTTTTACTTTTAATTTTTCGTTCTGCATTTTTAATTTTAAATTACGCACAATCAAAGGCGTATCGGCTTTAACTCCGGAATAACCAACAACCAAAGGTAAAGATTTGATTTCTAATGACTCAATTACTTTTCCTCCTTTTGTAAAATACAATACTCCACCAAAAGTCGCTGCAGCAATATCAAAACCTGATCCTACTCCTTGAATTTTAAGTGTAACTTCATAACTTAACTCAAATATCTGGCGGAGTGAAAGTTTTTTATTAAATATTTCTGACAGGGCTTTAAATGTCGCCACCGTCACAGCCGACGAAGAACCAAGCCCTACATTGTGCGAAAAATCTCCCTTAGTGCGAATTTTTACTCGTTTTTTTATCTGATATTTTTGCTTAAAAAGAGTTATTGTCTCCAGAACAAATCTGCTTTCCTTAACCTGCGGGGCAATGATTTCATCTTCGTCACTGTCAATAACTTCAGCCTCCACATACAGGCGTTTATCCACCGCAGTTACAATACAGGGATGCCCATATACTACCGCATGCTCTCCCAATAACATCAACTTTCCCGGCGCAGAAACCTTAATTTTCATACTACTTTATCACATCGCCATGCTAACTCTAACCTACGAGGTTAGAGGTGGCCCGTTGTAATCCTTTGAAATCTTGCTGAAATTTATAAAAATTTATATTTTGATTGCTTAAATATTTTTCTAAATCGTTTTTTTTAGTTGTATACAACACTAAATAGCCTGATCCCCTCTCTTTCCCTCCTCCACCGATTACTTTTCCTACTCCATAAGTCTCCAACTCTTTTAAAAGACTTTTTGCTTTTTTAGAAACAACTCCTAACATCTCAAGCAGAACTTGGTTGTCAACAATTGATTTGGCAAAAAAATCAACATCCTCTTTAATAATTGAAACCACCATTCTTTTGGTTGTTTTTTCGATGTCATTTAAGACTTCTTCGACAAATTGTGGCTTTTGGTTATAAAATTTGCCTACAGCTTCAACCATCTCACCTGTTGATTCTGTTGGTTTTCCACTGTCAATTAGATAAAGATTATTTTCAATCTTTTTCGGAATTTTGAAATTTAAAGCCGAAATATTTTTCAAAAATTCAAACTCCTTGCGGTAAAAAATAAGCCCCCCGAAGCAGGAAACGGACACGTCTACTCCGGAAGGGTTCTTATGAAAATATTTTTCACATTGGTAGGCGATGTTATTTATAGTTTCTTTAGCAAACTCGCGGCCGGTATAAAACTCAAGAAAAGCGGCAACCGCAGCGACACAAAATGCAGCCGAGGATCCAAGCCTTTGTTTTATGGGAATTTCGGATTCTATTTTATAGTTAAATTTCTTTTCTGTTACTGTAACCTGTTGTTTTTTTAGGTATTCTTGCACTTTTTTTGCAATCATCGATACTATTTCATCATTAACTTTTTTCCGTTCTTCCCAAATACTGAACTTTAACCTCATATCAAGCGCAGAAACCAAAGCCGGTTTTCCATAAACCACCGCATGTTCGCCGGAAAAAATAACTTTTCCCGGCGCCGAATATATTATTTTCTTCATCTGATGATGCTTCAATGCTATGTAGCATTGAAGCGATTAACTTCAATAATTATTAAATGGGCTTGAGCTTAACTCCATATACTAATACGTCTTCCTTGTCTCCTTCCCTTACTTTTCTTAATATAACCTTCACTTCACTTCCAATTCTTAAATCCCCTTTTTCATAATCTACAATTGGAGCAGTAATTTTTTTACCTTCTTCTAACTGTATAACGGCAACAGGGTACGGAGCAAATTTTTTGAATTCACTCCCGGCAACATATATCATTGTCCAGGTAATAATTTTTCCTTTTTTTCCCAAAAGTTTCCCGATATCCTTTTGTCTTCGCCAAATTTTGACCGGTGAAATCATATGTTTTTTTGTCATTCCGGACTTGCTATAGTCCTTGAGCCTTAGCGAATAGAATCCGGGATCCAGATCCTGAAACCGAGTCTGACTCGGTGAAACAAGCTCAGGATGACTTGATAAAATAGATTCCCGCTTTCGCGGGAATGACAATGTTTGTTTTAAACTCCCAAGATTGTAACAACCGCCGTGCCTCCGCTTCCTCCCACATTATGGGCGAGCCCGTACCTCGCATTTTTTACTTGCCTGTTAGTTGCTTGCACTGTAAGTTGTAAATAAATTTCTCCAATCTGCTTAATGCCTGTGGCTCCTACCGGATGCCCGGCGGCTTTTAGCCCGCCTGAAGTATTTACGATCAGATCACCGTTTGATCCGTGAATTGTAGATAATTCCTTGGTTTTCTTTCCTCCCTCGCCTTTTTTCCAAAAACCGAGATCTTCCAGAGCTAATACCTCAGCAATTGAAAAACAATCATGTACCTCGGCTACATTTATTTTTTTTCGATTAATTTTACTATTTAAAAAAGCTTTGTCAGCTGCGAATTTAGTTGCTAATACTTCATCCAATCGTTTCCGTTCTTTTAAAGAAATTGTGTCAGTTGCTACTTCAGATGCTAAAACATTTACCGAATATTTTGACTTTTTTTTAACGGCATTATGATTAGTTAGAATTACAGCAGAGGCTCCATCTGAAGCAGCACAACAATCCAATACCTTTAAGGGGTATGCTACATAAGGACTCTTCAAAACTTGCTCAACCGAAACAATTTTTCGAAACTGCGCTTTTTCATTCAAACTACCATGGTAATGGTTTTTATATGATACATATGCCAAGTCTTCTTCGGTTGAGTCATACTTTTCTAAGTAGTAATTGGCCATCATTGCGTAAAGTCCAGGGAAAGTCAACCCCGCTTCCTGCTCTTCGCCTGACGCGGCCGATGCCAAAGCAGAAGTCGTCTCTTCCGGAGAATAGTCGGTCATTTTTTCTGCACCTATAACCAATACAGTTTTGTTTGAATTAGCCTCAAGATAATTTTTGGCCAGATGGAATGCTACGCCTCCCGAAGCACAGGCGGACTCTGCCCTAAAGATTGGAATATTTACTCCCATGATCTCGGCAATCTTGGAAGGAGAATGCAGGTTGTTCTCCAATATGCCGGCCAGCATATTGCCGAAAAAAATCGCATCAATCTGGCTTTTTTCTAAACCTGTATTCCTCAAAACGCCAAAAATCGCCTCTTTAATTAAATCAGATAACGACCTGTCCCAAAGCTCGCCAAACTGTGTAGTGTAATAACCGATTAGTGAAACCATGAATATATACCCTAAACTCTAAAATCTAAATCCTAAACAATTTCTGAATTCAAAAGTTTTAAATTAAAAACAATTCTAATATTTGGAAAATTTGAATTTATTAATTTGAGTTTGTTTAGAGTTTAGAAATTAGAATTTATTAGATTGTATTCATATACTTAAGATATGTCGGGTAATCGATATATTTTTTATCTGCCAATATTTTTCCAAACTCTCTCCTTCTTTTTTCCAGATTTTTTGTCACTTTAAAGACAAACGCATCCGATCCGGCTCCTGATCCGTATGACGCAAGCAAAACTAAGTCGCCAGCTTTCGCCTCTTCCAACACAGAAACCAAACCCGTCAAAGCCGAAGCGGTATACGAATTTCCCAAAAAATCCACTACCAGCGACTTCTCCACTTGTTTTTTTGTAAACCCTAATGCTTCCGCCATAACTCTGGGGAATTTTCCGTTTGGCATGTGAAAAACTGTATATCGAAAATCATCAGGTTTGCTGTTGGTTTTCTTCAGTAGCGTTTCAACCGAGTTCCGGATGTGGAAAAAATAAGACGGCTTTCCTGTGAATCTGCCGCCGTGCGAAGGATAACGGATTCCTTCTCTTCGCCAAAAATCCGGCGTATCGGACGAGAAAGAAGTCGAATCAACTAACTCCAGTATGACTTCATCTTTCCCCAATAAAAATGCCGCTGATCCTGACGCTGCGGTATACTCCAGAGCATCATGCGGTTTGGAATTGGCTTTGTCAGCCGCCACTACTAAAGCATAGTTAGCGTAACCGGATTTTACCAATGATATGCCCGTAATCATGGCTCCGGTAGCCGCCTTACAGGCGAACTGCGTATCATAAGCCAAATAGTTATGGCCTATGCCTAAAAACTCTCCCAAGATGGTAGAGGCGGGATTGACAACATATGGAGGTGTTTCCGAACCGAAAAAAATTGCTTTAATATCGTCTTTTTTAAGAGAAATACCTTCAAGCGCCATCATTGCTGACTCATAAGCCATGGTCAAAGAGTCTTCATCATTTGCCGATACTGCTTTTTCGTATACGCGCAAAGACATTTTCACATCATCCGGATTTTTACCCCAGGTATCGGCAACATCTTCAATCCTGATTCTGTATTTTGGAATATAAAAACCGTAGGAAACTATACCAACCATAAAATTAAATCCGAAATTCTAATATCGAAATCCGAAACAAATTCAAAATTCGAATGACCAAAATACGAAACGTTTTGAACATTTGAATTTAGAAAATTAGAATTTGTTTAGTGCTTCGAATTTCGTATTTCGAATTTTTTTCATCTTCCAAGCATCTCGTGTGCCTCAGCCAGTGTCCCTTGAGCCAGAGAAGCCAATAACGAAATTTCTCCGGCCAAGACAGTCGCAACAAAAACTCCGGCCAACTCTTCCGAAGATTTTGCTCCGACAATTGATAAGGCCTCCTGTTTAATCTTTAATTTGGTCCCTCCGCCTACCGTTCCTATCATCACAGAAGGCATATAGACAGAAAAATAAAGATCGCCACTGTCTAAAAGCTTAACCAATGTTATCCCCATACTTCCCTCGACAGTATGGCTCAAGTCCTGTCCCGTTGCGGCAAAAAAAGCCGAAGCGGCATTGGCAAAATGAGCATTAAATCCCAAAGAGCCGCTCATCGCTGACCCCACCATACACTTAGCCAGCCAAACCTCAAAAATACGAGAAGCGTCTGATTTCAAAACTTCTTTTATTACTTTTTTAGGAATTGTTACCTCTGCCCAAGCCTTAAAACCTCGATTGGCAATGAAGTTCAACCAGGCAGGCTTTTTGTCGATATCAAAATTACCGGCTATCGATAAACATTTTATCCCTGTTTCTTTTTGAATTAGATTGACGATCTTTTGCGTGGCGATTGTCACCATGTTCATACCCATTGCATCCTGCGTGTCGAAATAGAATCTTACGTAGGCATAAGGCCCAACTGTTTTAACTTCTGCTTTACTAAATTTAAGATGCAAAGATGTTTTTTCGGCCTCCTTAGCCAATTTTTTTTCATTTTTCTTAATCCATCTAGAAAAGAGGCTGCTTTTTTCAATTCCACCCGTAAAGAAAACCGGCCCTCTGGTTGTCCCCACTTTATGAGTGTTTACAATCGCTCCTCCGGAAGCAGTAATGGCCTTACTCCCCCTGTTAAGTGACGCAACCAACGCTCCCTCTGTTGTGGCCAAAGGAACATAGTAATATTTTATGTTATAAGCTTCACGTTTTATAGCTAACGGTCCAATAACTCCCAAGGGTATTATTGTTGCTCCGATTAAATTCTCACAATTAAGAATTCTTTCTTTCTCAACCTGTGCTCTTTTGATTAAATCAAGCTTGACTTTAAGTTTATGCTCCAGAAACTCTCGCCTTTTCTTACTGTTTGTAAACTCTGTCAATTTCTTATCTGTGTCCAGGATTCCCATATTAATTTATGTCGACGGGTCAAACAAAATCATTCCTCTTAAATAAAAGGGGTTCTGAAGATTTTCAGACGATAAAGTAAGAAAGAATAAGGAATAAACCAGACTAAAAATAAGATAAACATATAGAAAATCCTAAAAAAAGAAAATTTGCTGGAGAAGCGTAAAGATAAATAAACCAGAATGAGTTTCCAAACCAGCAGGCTAAATGAATAAGCTAGATAAAAACCGCTAAAAGCCTTACCCAAAAAGGATAAAGTCCTTGGTGGCGGTACCAGAAGATAAAGTAGGGAATTTGAGGCAAACCAGAGCAAGGTCGGAAAAAGTGAATATGTTAAAGTAAATAAAAAAGGGGCGAAATCTGTATTTGGCTTGGTCGCTTTGGCAATCAAGTAAAAGAACAAGACCATGACGAATAAATTCAGGCTGAAAATCAAAAAAATGAAGCTGGCAGGATATGGGTCGCTTCTCAGGAAATAAGCGAATTTAAAATAGACAAAGACTAAAACAAAGACAGTCAGAATTTGCCCATAATCCCGTTCTTGGCTTATCTTCCTCATCGATCTATAAGGATAAAAAATCAATCCGAAAAAATTCCTAATTACAAGAATAACCGAGGACAGAATATCGATAATTATATTTTCCGTGTTAATCTGATTCATGGTTAATCCGTGATTTTTAGAAGCCATATTGCAGTATGGTCACTAATTTTATGACCAAGGATCCCAACAGAAGATAGAGAATAATAGACGCCACAAAGGAAAAGGGTATAATTATTATAAAAGGCATCGTCTTAAAAAATTTTGATACTTCGTGATAAATCCTGGTCAACCACGGGGATCCAAGACTGTTTGGCGCAAGAATAAATACTTCGTTTAGTTTTTTTTGCAGCCTGTATTGAAAAGTTTTCATTAGCTTAAATTGTTGAATGCTTTAATAAAGGCTTGCCGTGCTCTAAACAATAAGCTTTCGGTTGCCTTAAAACCCAGTGATAGTTTTTTGGCGATATTTTGTACTTTCTCATCTTCCATATATTTAAGTCTTAGTACAAATCCGTAATCCTTCGGCAACACAGCTAAAGATTTTTTAATCTTCCCTGCAAGTTCTTTTTTCTCAAGCTCTTCATCGATAAATATTGTCTTTAAACTTTCAACAAAATAGGAAGGCAGAGCTGAAAAAAGTACCTGCTTAAACTTTTTCTTCCTGATATAGTCAATCGTTTTATATCTTGCTATCGAATAAAGAAAGGTTTTAAGTGAACTTTGAAAATTAAAATCGCGCAGTGCTTCGATAAAATCCAAAAATACATCTTGGCTTATTTCTTCAGCCTTATGATAATCCCTGATTTTTTTGTAGATGAAGCGGATAATTGATTTTTGATATTTTTTATAAACGAGAAGTAGCGTTTTTTCGTCTCGGTTGATTATTTTCTGAACTAATTTTTTTTCTTCATCTTGCTCTAACATGATGATATAATATTCTATGCCCGTCTTACTCCGATTTGCAGCTTTCTCGGAGCGCGAAAAAGCGGATTAAACGGGTAGATACTGAGTAACTCGGTTGCAAACCTTAAGTTATCGAAGTATATCATAAACTCTTGCTCAAGATATGAAGCGTAATCGCAAAAGATTAATTCAGTTAATTTTTATCTTTCTGCTTGTAACCGCAGTCATTCTCCTAAAGAATTATACTGATAGATTTCTCCTCCTCAAGACCGATCAACCATTCTCCACTATTGACAAAGCGGCAATTAAAGAGTTGATCGTAACTCAAGATAAGACAACCTCTCTTTACAAAAAAAACGGTAAATGGACGATCAAAAAAAACGGAGTCGAATATCCGGCAGACCAGGAAAAATTGGAATCACTCATTAATGCTTTTATCAATCTGGAAAAAAGCGAAGCGGTGTCAAATAATAAAGCTCGGCATACTCAACTTGGAATCGGCAAACAAAAAATCGAATTAAAATCCGCCGGAAAAAAATATGTTATCTTCGTCGGAGATGATAGCGGATTAGGAAATAACTATGTCCGCATTGATAATGAAAACGAGGTTTTCTTCGCTACCGGCTTCTCTGATCTGACCACGACGGAAGATTTTCGAGACCTTACGGTGCCACTGGTTAAAGACGAAGAAAAAGTTAGAAGTATAGAAATCGGTTACGAAAGCATAAGTATTATTATTAACAAAAAGGGTAAAGACTGGAAAATAGGTGATAAGATTGCCAAAAAAGATCGAGTGGATTTTTATTTAAACGATCTAAAAACACTTAAGGCAACTGACATTCTACCCCAAGACACCAATTTTCCCGATATTATACCGACTGTCATCAAAATAACCGAAAACGACCGGGAAAAAACTATCTCTTTTTATGGGCAGGATGAGAATAATTATCTGGCGAACTCTTCCGAATCCGAGTTTATTTTCCAAATTCCTGCAGCCTATATTGCTTCATTAAAAAAAGAAGAGAGTGATTTCGTAGAATGATGTTTACCTTAAATCAATTTTAAATATTTTCTCGTCGACCAAAACATAAGCCGATTTTTCAAAAACAATAAAATCCAACGCTTTTGAAAGGACGCTTGCATATATCTGTCTTTCATATGAGCCGTTTTTGCCAAGAATATAAATTGATCCATTTGCTTTATCCCAAGCGTAAACTTTTTCCTCATCAGCAGTAGTAAAAATTTTGCTGATTATAGGACTTTTTTGCGGCCATAACGTAGAAAAATCATCTTTTGCTCCAGCCGTATATTTGATAATTTCATCAGTAAAACCTATATAGACTGATCCGTCAATCGCCATCGAGTTTGCAGTTTTTATTTTTCCCGCCTCAGATCTTAGATATGAAGATTTTGACGAGTAGCCTTTTTCTGCGACCAAATATTTGTAGATATCGCCTTTGTCTGAATCAAGGAGATAGACATTGCCATTGTAGACCCATATGTCGGTGATCCTCGACCAATCCTTATCCTTACCTATGACTTTTTCAACTTTTTTATCATCTGTAAATTTAAAAACTCCTTCATTCCCGATAAAAAACAAGACTCCGTCATTGTTAACACTGATTAGTTCGGCTTTTTTTACTAAAGAATTTGCTTTTTTCTCCAGAGATTTTTTACTTAAGGATAAAATATATATTAAACCCTGTCCCCGGTCAATAATACCCAGATTGTCTTTGTCTAGATACATCTTGCTGCCGTTGGCTTGTTTACTGTCGAGCGTCAGATCGTAAAACTCCTCTGGTTTTTTTTCTTCTTTTTTGACAATTTTATTCTCGCTCTCTTTAATTAGTCTCTCTAATTCTTCAGCTTCCTTAATTTCTGCGCCCACCTCCTTTTTTAACTTAGCGAGCTCATCTTTAGCTTCAGAAATTAAAGCAACCGAACGAGGTAAATTTAGAAAAGCCGCCTTCTCTGCCTCGGCTAATTTTTGATTTATCAGCACTTTTGTGAATTTAACCTTCTCGTTGATTCCAGCCAAATTTCTTCTTTTGAGTCCTAATCCGACGCTCCAAATTAGGATGAAAAAGATTATGACAACGGCTATTAAGGTAGTGATTTTTCTTTTACCTGATTTTTCAGAATAGGCCCTAAAATTTTGCCAATACCCTATGGTATTTTTTTTAAATTGATTAAACAAATCATTTTTGCCTTGCATCTGCTGCGGCTTATTAAAATACGGTCCGCCCGTTTCGTTTACCTCGGTGCTAAACCGGATAAATAAAGCGATTGATCCTTCGTTATCCATATTTTTAAGTTGCTCGGTGATTTCCTCGGCTATTTCCTGTGGAGTTTTATGGTCAAAGATGGATTTAAGTTCTAAGTCCGAGCCCAATAGATCAATAAATTTCTGCGCGGTTAAAATATAAAAATCCCCGTCTACCAAATAACCTGAGGCGCTATTGTCTCCCTCGATAATCTGGGCAAACCTCATTCCTCTTTTGAGAAAGATTTTACCTCCTCCTACGGTTTTTAAATAGAAAATCCGCTCTTTTTTATAGCCTGCGGCCAGGGAAAATGTAGCGGGAAAGTTATATTTGGTAATCAGATTGGAAATGGCAAGATCAAAGCTTGTTAGATTGCTTATTGCAAAATTCCTGGACTCGACGCTTATTTTTGTTATTAAATCGCTTCCTTTTTCACTGTTTAACCCTTCGCTAAATTCTAAAGCCAGGAAAAAATTATTGTCTGCAATATATCCAGAAAAACCCGCCTGATTTTCTCTACCAAAATAAACTGCAGAATTAGATCTCAACATTTTTTTCAAACAATAAATAGACTTACTGTCAATAATAGAATTCCGAACAATATTTGAAGCAAGGCAAAAAACTGAATAAGGGAATTGGATTTGGTAATTAAAGTTCTAGTCATCACCTGAGTCTGTTTATAAATTACCAGTGAATACAATAAATACAAAATTGAAAAAACTACGCTGAAAGTTTTGAAAAATAAATTAAAAATTTCCAGCCCTGATGATAAGTTAAGCAATTGATTAATCTCCATTGATTTTAGGGAACAAGATCATTGATAATTTTGGTTACTTCCGCTGGTTTTGGCGCATTATGGAATTCGATATTCACGTTTGTTCCGGCCGTCTGAATAAAAACATGGCCATAATTGAAAATCGAAGCAAAAAAACCGCCGCTTTTGGCAGTGACATCTTCGACTTTTGAGAGTTGGGACTCTGTGACTTCCTTATAAATTACGGCATGAAAATCAACATCGATTATTCTCTCATTGGTTATAATTCCCACATTAAAATACCAACTCAAAAAATTAAATAAAATATAAGAATATATGATTGACAACCCGAATAAATTGGCAAAAATTATCTGGGTAGGAGTAAGAAAGTTAATATAAAAAAAATTCAGGAAAAAAATTACGAGTAAAAGAAATACACTATTTATAATCCAGGGCAACTGGGTGATCGGATGCGCCCGCAAAACCAGCATTACCTGTTCGCTGACGTGTTGTGTTTCAAATTTGTAATTTGGTTTTACACAAAAAGCGTGTAATGTACTATGACTAGGTGTAAAATTAGGCATTAACCTTATTATATATTTAACTATAAGAAAGAACAATTCCCCAAGGCAAAAAACCCACAAAACAAAATGCCCTGGCTACGACCTACTTTCCCTGCCCGTTATGGGCTAGTATCATCGGCGCTGACTCGTTTCACTTCCTTGTTCGGGATGGGAAAGGGTGGGACCGAGTCGCTCCAGTAACCAGAGCAACAAATATTATAAACCAAGCAACAGCATTTGACAAGGTATTCAGTTAAGTTTTTTGTTTTTAAACAAAATATTTTTGGGCGTCTCAAATTTTATCGACTCAGGAATCTCTTCCTTCTTGCATGCGTTTAAAGCGGAGCTTAGAACCTTATCCGAACCGTCTGTCTGGGGTATATCCAAAAGCTTGCCTAAATTAGTAAAAATTGATCCGGCGTCTATCAATCCTGAACCTAATAAACTCTCAACCACTTTCAGCTGCCCGGAAATACCGCAGATTTTTTCACCTGTATAACTGCCCGTTACCCAAAGATAAATACAGTCTCCGTTAAGCAAATAGTTATTTACTTCACTTCTGTCTGATGATTTAACATATATTCTTTTATCCAGAACATAAGCGTTGACAATCGTTGAATCGTTCCTGAAATAACAACTCAAAGGACCTTCTAAATTAAAATTGGCAGACGGTGAAGCTTTTTTTGAATTAGTTAAAAATTCAGGCGGATTTATATTCTGTTTTGGAGTTGCCGTAAAACTGAATTGCTGATAATTTTTCTGAATTGATCTTCCTTGCGAATATTTCACTAAGACGGCAATAATTAAAGCTGCTACGGGAAAAATCATTGTGAATCGCGAAGCTATATGAAAAAAATTATCTAAATTATTGTTCTGTGTTTTCATTTTTATATACTTCTGTTAATTGATATAGCAATCAGTATATACCCCTCTAAGTTGATTTGATAAGATGACTTTAGTTGACAATTTGCAAAATCAACTAAGATGGGTATACTAAAAAAGTCTGTCTGAATCTTTTTTGTTGCCGGGATCAAGCAGGGCTTTGCCTTTTACCTCGGGTAAAGATTTGCCTATAATCGCCTCCAGATCTCCGTGCATTCCCGTCAAATTCTCCATCAACAGTTCGGTGTTCTTTTCTTCTCTGGCCCATTTCCTGCGGAAAAATTCCTTTTCTTTTTCAAGATAAGTCTTTGCTTGTTCGTAGGAATCATACACGGCCTCCAGTCTCTGGCGAAACTCCACGCTGGTTAAATAATTCCAAAGAATTTCTTTTTTTCCCTGCTTTCCGACCATCGATGACCGCACTGCAGATAACTCTAATAAAGTATTTCTTAAAAGTAACCCCAAACCGACTATGCTTTCATAATCTCCCACCCAAACCCCATCCTTCTGGTCAAATCTTTTAACTCCGTCAGGCAGTGTCTGCGAGACAATAACAGCAACTTCCGCTTTTACCCTTCTTTGATCGTCTTTCAATTTCTTTATCCAGCCGTCGCTCCAGGCTTTTGTCCGCTTTGACTCCCAGATTATAATACCCGCTGTCTTGCCGAAATTGTTTTTGACTACCTGCAGGATATCGGCTCCTTTGATTCCGGTTGGGACATCAATTATCTCATCATAAGGAAACTCCCTGGCTAAAATGTTTTTAAGTTCAAGCTCCAGAATATCTCCCTGCAATTGCTGTGATCCCTGTTCCAATTTTCTCTTTAAATCTTCATTGACTTTGGAAACGTCCTGGATTTTCTTTTCATATTCCAAGAACTTAAACCGTGTTTCTTCACCGGCTCGTTTTTTTTCCTCACGCCTTATTTCTTCTTCTTTTTCCTGAAGTTTTTTTTCATCCTCAAGTCTTCTTCTTTCATTCTCGTTTTTAAGACTTCTGATCAATCTATTCAACTCCAACATCTGATCCTGTAGGGCTTTATTTTGATTACGTAATTCTTCTATCTCATTTTTCTTATCCCGTATCTCCAGATCTATCTCTTTTTTTAACTTATCTGATAATTGAACTCTTAATTCACTTTCTTTTTTCAATACTTCTTCAGCCAGTCTTTTTTTATAAAACTCTTTATATTTTTCCTGAATCTGATGTGATAAAGCCTGAGTCAAAGGAATTGTCTTTTTACAATTCGGACAAATTATTGTGTCGTTCATAGGAAAAATTGTAGCAAACTTCATCAACTCTTTGTCTTTCAAATAAAGTCCAATCGTTTAATCGATCAAACACTTATAACTCATTAAGAATTTGAACCATTTGACCTCGATTCAACTCATTGACGGTTCGAGCGCTTCCATCGACAATGAAGGCGGATCATTGATCCGCCTTCCCTAGCGATGCTATAAGCGAGGGATGAACGCGGGAATTACGTCCCACGTTCAGATAATTCGTAGAGGAGTAATTCCCTACAAAAAACTAAATGAGTACTTTCTTCTCAAACCTGCAAAATCGGTTGCATCAAGAGTCAAAAGCTTTTTAATTCCCATATAATCCATCACCGCTAAAATAGTACAATCAACGAAACTTATATTTTTTTTATTGATTTCTTGGAAAATTTTCCAGCTTAAATTTTGTACTTTTTTATCAAAGTCTATAAAGTGGAAATTTCCGCTATTCAAAATATTATTTCCGGCAATAATTGCTCCTTTTCTTCCGACTTTTTGTAATAAAACAGTTGTTACTTCTGAAAAAATGTAACTTGAGATATAAAGAGATTTATTCAATTTTTAAAATTTGCCGAAACAAGAGAAACTTTTCTATGTAATACGTCATCCGGGTTATAAATTGCGATTGAATTTATTTTGTCAGCGAGTTGAAGACAAGGTTTACCGCCCAAAGCACGATACTGAAGACGATTGCCCAACCGAAAGATAAAACCGCGAATCCCGGGACAAATGCGCTTACTAATAAAACCATCAAGCCATTGACAATCAAAGTAAATAATCCTAAAGTAAGCAGGTTGAATGGTAAAGTAAAAAACAGAACAATAGGTTTTATAAAAGTATTGACAATTCCAAGCCCGACTCCGACAATAACAGCAGTCAAAAAACTGTCAACAGTTACCCCGGTCAAAAAATAATCTGCCACAAACACCGCAAATCCATTTACAAGTAAATTAATAATTAATTTCATCATTTTATATTAACAAAATTATTCAACTTCTAATATTTCAGTCTCGCTTACCTTGCCAAATCCGCAACCGGTGGGATTCGGATCAGCAATTTCTATCCCGTCGAGGGTTTTCGCAGAAACATGGTTTGCCGGATGATAATGCTCTGCTTGCCCGTTTCCGCCCAGACAATCTGCGCCTTGGCCTATCATAAGTTCGCTTAAAGGGATTTGCTTGCCGTCAAAAATAATAACCTTAATCTTCTGTTTGGACAAATTCGTTTCTTCTGATGCCGGAAGAATTTCAGTTGGAGCTGAAGTTTTTTTGTTTGAATCGGTATTATTTCTTCCAATAACCGAAAAACCGATAACTGCGACAACTGCTATAGCAGTTATTAAACCGAGCGGTCCTTTGGCAAAAGCAACAATTTTTCCCCCGCTTTGGATTTTCCGTTCAGTTCCTTGACTGCCCTTTTCAAACTCTTTCTTAACTCTCTCAACCTCAGACTTAAGCCCTTTCCAATTCCTAATAAAAAGAAGTAAATATTTTTTCCTTTTTTTTCTCTCTTCCGTATCCTCGGGTAGTTGTTCGGCCGTCAGTTCAATATATTCTCCTTTTTGAAGTTTTTCAAGTTTAGTAAATGTAGTTGAAATATCAGATAACAATTTATCAAAATTAGG
>Ga0155064_143_pt2 | contig 32509 bp, 34 predicted proteins | sample RifCSPhighO2_01_FD_106032 | JGI IMG/M metagenome (GOLD analysis project Ga0155064, IMG submission 106032) | Candidatus Roizmanbacteria bacterium RIFCSPHIGHO2_01_FULL_39_12c | reverse complement strand
AAGTTTTTCGCTTCGGCGGATTTCAACTCCCGGCGAAGCGTAGTCAAAGATTCCCTGATTGTAAGATCAGGGAGTTTCAACATGTTTACCAATATCGATAAGAAGTGCGGTATTTTCATTTTTCCAGATAAAGAAAATACGATTCGGATCTAGCCGAATAGCATTGTTTTTATTGACATCGGGAAAATTCTGGAAGTTTGTGCTTCGTTACTACACCAGCGCCAGCAGCTGAGTATCCGATTGCAGAAAATTAGTGAAAAAAGTAAAATTAAAGTATAAAAAATATTAGAATTTCTTGACGCCATACCGGAGGATAACCTATCAAAATGCAGAACAAGCAATGCAGAAGGAATTGGAGGTTTTATCATAAAGACTTGGGAAACAAAAGTCGCGATTCGTTTACAATCATATGAGACAATTATTAGATGTTCTATTACTGATGACGAACAGACCCCATTTCTACTGGGAAGAGATGATATATTACCGGAAAAATTTTCCTTGGATTTTAATAGGCGTAAAAGGAAAATTATATTTAATATTGCAGAATTTGAAGAAAAGTAGTAAAATTGGAGAATTAGCAATTAACGCTTGCTGAAGACTTTTATTGTAATTACCAATTTTTGCATGATTACTTCAGAGTTAAAGTTAGAATTAATATCTTTTGATTTCCGCAGATTTATAGCGGATTACCACATGTGCGGTGAGTCTGCAAAGATAGTTAAGTAATCAACACAAATTCAGAAAAGGTCTTCGACAAGCTTCATAAAATTAATATGGTAGATTTAAAAAACTTGATTCGTTCGATCCTGCGTGAAGAGCTACAGGGAGTTAAACAGGAAAATCCCAAAGATGATTCAAACCCGAAACAGCAGGCTAAAGAAATTATATTTAAAGCCAATGAAGAAGCTCTTAAGATCAAACAGGAGGTAGAGCGTCAAGCCAGAAAGACAACCGAGGAGAGTCTGGCAATTGAGAAACGCTTAATGAGCAGGGAACAACAGTTGGAAGAAAAGGAAAAACAGATAAATCAGACCAAAGAGTTAATCATAAAAGAGCGAGAGTCGCTGGAGCAGATTAAAAAAGACTATGAGGATAAGCGCGAAGCGATCTTGGAGAAACTTGAAAAGGTAGCCGCTATGAGCAAAGACCAGGCGCGAACGCTTCTGATTTCCGGATGGGAAGAGAAGCTAAAGGCGGATATTGCCAAGCGGATCAAGCAGTCGGAAGAGGAGATAAAAGAAAAAGTGGATGAAAAAGCCAAGGCCCTATTGATTGATGCCATGCGTTACGGCGCCACCGACTATGTTGCCGAGTACACTTTATCGGTTATAGATCTTCCCAACGAAGATTTTAAAGGCAGAATCATCGGCAAAGACGGACGAAATATCAGGGCGTTTGAGTTGGCGTCTGGGGTGGACGTTGATTTGGAGGAGGAAGGGACAATCAAACTTTCCTCCTTTGACGCCATAAAAAGGGAAGTGGCCAAGCTGTCATTGGACAGATTAATAAAGGACGGCAGAATCCAGCCAGAACGGATAGAAGAGATTGTCAAAAAAACCAGAGAAGAGGTAGAGAAGATCATCTTTAAGGCGGGTGAAGATTTGGCGCACAAAGTAGGCGTATTTAATTTACCCCGGGAAATTGTCCAGCTTTTGGGTAAATTCAAATACCGTTATTCCTACGGTCAGAACATGATTCTTCACACGCTTGAGGAAACGCGCATAGGTATTGCCTTGGCACATGAACTAAAGGCGGATATCAACGTGGTAAAACTTGGCTGTCTTTTACACGATATCGGAAAAGTGATTACCGACAAAGAAGGGTCGCATGTCGAGCTGGGAGTAGAACTCTTGAAAAAATATCGCTTTCCCCAAAAGATTATCGACTGTGTCGCTGCGCATCATGAGGATATTCCTTTTCCTTCGATTGAGGCCGTGATTGTCTATATTTCAGACGCAGTTTCCGGTGGCCGACCCGGCGCAAGGCATGAAGACTTTGAACAATACTTGAAGCGGATCAAGACCATTGAAGACGCGGCCAAGTCAAAAAAAGGAGTAAGAGAGGCCTACGCCTTGCAAGCCGGAAGAGAGTTGCGAGTCATAGTTAAGGCAGACGAGGTGACGGATGATGAGGTAGTTATAATGGCCGAGAAGATTAAAGAGGAGTTGGAAAAGAAGTTCGACGTCTTTCCGGGGCAAATTAAAGTTACAGTCATCCGCGAATATCGAGCCGAAGCAACTACGAAGATATAACTTAAGATATTCGATAATAGATATTGGTTATTGGGTATGAATAAATAAAATTAATTTGATAACCAATATCCAATAACAAATAACTGCATAGTAGCGGATTCTTAGTTAATTTTACCCCTTTTTCATATAAATTCTTATTTTTACTGTAATAAAGCTCCAATCTGACCCAGATTGTTATAATAAGATATTTTAAATATAGATTGACAAGACAGGCAAAACTTTCTATGATGTTTGCGATTGATTGAAAAATCAATCTAAAATCATTATAAGTTTTGTCCAACGATGGGGGGTGTTTTTGAATGACAAAAGCAGATTTAGTCGCTCAGGTTGCTAAAAAAGCAGGTCTGACGGCCAAAGCAGCCAAGGACGCAGTCTCGACAGTTTTTGGCGCAATCTCCGACGCACTAAAAAGAGGCGAAAAGGTTGTCGTGACAGGATTCGGCACTTTTATGGTGAGAAGAAGGGCAGCTAGAAAAGGAAGAAATCCACAAACCGGAGCCGAAATCCAAATCCCTGCTACCAAAACTCCTGGTTTTACAGCAGGTAAGAGTCTTAAGAGGCTCGTCAAATAAATATGAGACGTAGACAGCCCCGCCATCGGCGGGGTTGTTCCTATGGTCACAGTTTAGTATAATTTAATAATGATAAAAAAACTCATACTGGTGTTTACTTTTTTTCTTCTATTTTTTCTGTTTACGCCCACTTTAATTTTTTTAGATTCGCAGGAAGTTAATCTAAGCCAGGATAAGATAGAGTACAACCTTCCCTATCCGGGCATTCTTCCAGACCACCCCCTATTTTTTTTAAAAAAAATCAGAGATAAATTGCTTGAATTGGTGACCAGAGACAGTCATAAAAAAGCAGAGTTATATCTATTGTTTTCCGATAAGCGGTCAGCCATGGCAACGGCCTTGGCTAAAAGCGGCAAGGATAAATATGCGCTTACGGCTTTTAGGGAAGGCGAACAATACTTCCTGAAAATTCCCTCCCTGCTTGAAACAGCAAAGGAACAAGGAATATCCCCGTCGTCTGATTTTATCCTTCGGCTTAAATTAAGCAATGAAAAACACAAAGAGATTGGCAACACTTTATTAAAAGACCTGCCTCAAGGACAAAGTGAAGGCTTAAATGAATCACTGGAGCTGAATCAAGAAATCAAAGATAAACTGGAAAAGTTATAGAAAAGCAATAACTACTCCCATTAATAAAAAATTCTGCTGCAGGGTAAACCAGTAATGGTCAAAAAAGCCGGTCAGTAAAACCGCGAAAAAAATATAAGGGTAACTTCTTACAAGTATTTTTAACTCCTTAAAAAAGAGCAGGAGCAAACCTACAAATGCGATTGGGCCGATTTCCGCAATCAGTAAAAGAAAGATATTATGCACCGGCTGATATAAAAAATCACTAAACTTTTGCGGAAACTGCTGTTGAGCGATTAAATAATTTCCCAAACCCACTCCCAAAATTGGCCGTTGAGAGATGATTGTCAGCGAATTTTTTGCTAGTTCAACTCTTTTATGAAGGGAAAGAGGGTCGCTGGTTGTCTGTAAAAAAAGGGTAGAAATAAACAATAGCACAAAAATTCTGGCAAAAAGGCAAAAGCGGCAAAGTTTTTTTAGCTGGCTTTTCCAAAGAAAGACGAAGTTTAATAAAAGATAAGCAACAATGGTGATTTTGGAAAAAGAGAGGAAGATTAAAAGGCTTGAGATAAAAAGTAGAACAGTTGAAACCAGTTTAAATCGGTTGAAACCGGTTGAAATCCGGCTGAATCGGGTAAGAATAAAAAAATATATTAGAAGGTAAAATCCGGCTAGAGAATTAGGGTGGGAAAAAGTCCCGTAAGGACGCAGGAACTCCATTCCCCGCAGGGAAGCTTTGGCAATACCGGGAAGCGACAGGTTCAAAGGCCGCTCACCAAAAAAATAAAATACTCCCTGAAGGGATTGTTTGTTGACAAACTGAAAAAGAGATAGGGACATCTCAAACAGGGCTCCAAGCAATAAAGCAAAACGCAGTGCCCGGCCGGATATAGCAGTTTTCTTTAAAACGGCAAAAACGGCTATCACCTCAACAAACTTGATATATCTATATAAAGAGATTGGTAGAGATCGGGCGACTGGGAGATTGAGAGATAAAAGTAAAAGCACGATAAGTACCTTTCTTTGCTTAAAGAAGTTAAATACAGTCTTTAGATTCAGGAGGATTAAACCAGCGGCTAAAATATCGGTTAGGTACAAGGTGGGCGCCAGATAATCTACCCGGACGCCTGAAAGATAAGAAAAGGCAAAGAAAAAATGTTTTCCCAGCTGGGTAGGCAGAAGGAGGATAAATAAGAATAGTAAAAATTTTTTAGCCGTCGTTCCGGCTCCCGAACTTTGTCTGCCAGAATGACGAAGGGAATTAGAATAAACTCGGTTGATTTTCAGATTTTTTTTCTTCACTATCTGTTTTTTCATCTTTACCAATTAATTTTACGACTCCAAAAACTCCGTCGTAGCCCGGGTCAACATGCACCCTGCGGTCGCGGATAATCTGAACCGCTTTTTTTAATTGCGAGCCGGCCGCAGTCTCAATCTCTGCATAAGTTTTTTTCAAAAGAATTTCAAATTCGGTAGCAAAAGCGGAGGTAAGCTGCTCATACTGTCTAAAGGCTCTGATTGGGGAGCCATTGTTTATTTCAACCAAGACTTCCTGTAGCGGAATCAAGGAAACAAATGGGACTCTCTTTTTGTTTTTATCGTAGACGAAAGTCACTCCCAGGCCGTTTTTAAGATATAAAAGATCGTCTTGACCCAGCGTTTTATATGACAAATCCATGACGCGATTCTCAACTCCGATGGTCAGCGGCTGACGGCAGACCGGGCAGATTCCCCCTTTTTCCTTAACTTGTCTGGGGCTGTATCTGATATTGCAGGCGCGATGGCCAGACCAGTGGTATTTTCCCTCTTCCGGGAAGAACTCGATAGTATAACCGATCTTTAATTTTGAATTTGATATTTGTTTAATTGCGTCTGTTATATCTTGGTAGGAAAAATTGTTGATTGTTGACTGTTGATGGTTGACTGTTGTGAAAACCGTTGCTTCTCTTCCCAGTTTTGGTCCGGAGTGGGCGTCGGAGGAGGAGATGATCGATCTGGTCTCAAGTTCCTTGATCTGCCAGTTCATGATCGGGTCTGAACTTAAACCAGTCTCAATCGCATAGATATTATTTGAGAGATTTCCAAAACATTCCTCAATTGAATCGAATCCTGATTTGGAGCCGTACAACGAGAACCAAGGAGTCCAGACGTGTGCCGGCACGAACAAAACATTTTTATCTATGGTCAAAACCATCTCCAAAAGATCCTTGGACGGGATACCTACAATCGGCCTGCCGTCTGACATCAGATTGGCGCCCCGGCCCCGCATTTCTTTGATGATTTTTTCACAGGTGGCGATTGACGGCGAAAAGATCAAATTATGGACACGGCGAACTTTTCCACCCTGGCTGTAGATGCTGGAGATCTCGGTGGAGAGCAAAAAGCGAACATCGCTTGAGACCGGTAAATCGGTCTTATCCTCATTCAGCGAAAATATACCGGGAGATACTTCTTTTAATTTTGCTTTTATTTCCCTAAACCACAAGGGATGTGTCCAGTCGCCGGTGGCAACAAGATTTATCCCTTTTTTAGAGGACCAGCGGGCGATCTCGTCAAGGTCCATCTTGTGTGAGACGGCGCGGGAGTGCTTGGAGTGAAGCTGAAGATCGGCTATTATCTGCATGGAGTTATTGTAGCAAAAGATAGAAAAATAGAAAAACATTAAAGAGAGAAATTCCGAAAGTAACTTGCGGGTAATAAAGCAGTCCGGTGAAAATACCCAGCTTAGGCACAGGCCAGCTATGGTAAAGATTGAGTAAACTTATTGAAGATAAGGCCACAAACCATTTGATTAACTTTTTATTCTTTATGCTGGCCAGAAGCAAAAAAGGGAGAGGTAAGATCGAGTATCTTTCGTGCATCTTGGTAAGGAATAAAAACGAGGCAAAAGCGACAAGAAATGACGCGAAGAAAAAATATCGGGAAGCGTTGCGGCGAAATATTCTAAATAAAATCGAAACAGTAAATAATCCTGTAATAAAATATCCCCAATACCTATAGGAGATACTAAGTAAAAATGGCACAGTATCCTTGATTCCCTCAAAACCATGCAGTAATACCCAGAGATTGAAGGCGCCATTGGTGACATAGGGCAGACTCTGGGCTGCCATAATTTTTTGAGAAAAAATTTCAAAAGGCAACCATGGACTAGCGAAATTATTTAGAAAAGGAATAAATGATAAATAAAAAATAAAAAAACCAAGAAGAGCAGCTTTGATAAAGTTGATTAATCTAAATTTTTTAATAAAAAATAAAATATAAACAGGAAGAAAAACAAAAGCAGTCGGTTTTGTCAGAATTCCCAAAACGAAAAATACACCGCTTAATAAATATTTTTCGGAAAACATTATTAGATAAATTGAGACTAAAACAAAAAAAATCGGAATTGCATCAATTTGACCCCACATGGCGCTATTAAAGAAAAAAGCCGGATTAAATAATATAAATGCAGTTATCAGTTTATTAGTCAACCGGTGGCCGGTTGTTTTTTTCGCAAACAGATAACATATCCAAGCAATTCCCAGATCGGCAAAGACTGCCGGCAACTTCAGCGTTGCGGCCAGAAACGACCGGCTTTGGATAAAGAAAATTAATTTGGAAGGGAATAGCGGAATGCTAATATTGATAATCCAGGCGATTTTTTCGATTAGTGTATGTAGCGGGTAAAAAAGATAAAAAAGAAACAGTGAAAGAGGAGGATAATTAGGATATAAAGTCGCATATACTTCGGAGGATTGTATCTCGTAAAATCCGGCAAATCCCCGCTGCCAGAGGTCTTTTGCCCAGACAATATGATTGTTGAGATCCCAACTGAAGTCGTAAAAAAGCAGTGATAGCCGAAATAGCAGTCCTAAAAGAAAATACGTCAGGAGGTGATTTTTTTTGAAAAACTTATTCATAAAATCGTATACTTGAGTTATAGATTTGTTAAATAGGGATATTATCCAAATCTCCAGAGTAAGGTATTAATTACCAGCCAAATAAATATTCCCAAAAAAAGACATAATGCCCCGATAATAATCGGTCGGGGAAAATAACGTCCCATCACCTGCTGGGCCGGGCCGCCGAAGTTATTTCGGTTAAGATAAGCGAGAGCCGTGACGCAGAGGATAAGAAAAAGAATTTGAAAAGGCAACCGATCCATAATTAGTTAAGTATAACAAGGGTTAATTTTTATTAAAAGATTTTGTTAAAATTTGGGTATTTTGAACGAGCTAATTACTTCAACTAATGAGCAAAACACCTCAAATTTGGTAGTGTGTAATAATGCGCCTGAAGTTTCCCGGTTAATTTCTGAAATTCGATTAGATAGAAAAGGAGGTCAACCACTGAGAGACCGATTATATCATCTAGGTCAAATTATGGGTAATTGCTGGCAAAATTATAATCCACTTATGGATAATGGAATTATTGTTGGCATACCGAGAAGCGGGATACCGATGAGTAAAGGATTAAGTAGTTTATTACCTAGTTACCCATATTATTTAGTGAATAACGTGAATGGTTGGGAAAGCAATGAAGAGCCTGATTGTATTTTAATCGTTGACTCTGTCATTGTTACGGGAGAAACAATGTCTGAGGCGGTGAAAAAACTAGCCAACGGTCAAAAAAAAAGTGATTTATTCATTTTTTCGGCAGTTGCGTCAGAGAGCGGAATAAGAAGACTACTATGGTTCTATCCAAATTTAAAAATCTATGTAGGAGAGCGGGCAGAAATAATTTATCGTTTCGATCATTATCGTAGGCGACAGGTTGCAACGCTTGAAGGTTTTGGAAATATAGGAAGTCTAATTAGTAAAGATTAGAGCAAGAAATGATAAAATATAATTAGCATGATTGATCAAACTTCTCCTTTTTCTGAAAATGTAAGACAGCCCGCTTTAGGAGTGATTTTTATTATCTTTTTAGTTGGAGCAATGGTTGGGTTTCAACTGGGAAGGTGGTCAAATAACTATGAACGATCTTCTAAAATAACTCCGACCGGTATAGCGTGTTCGTTGGATGCTAAACTTTGCCCGGACGGATCCGGCGTGGGAAGAATTCCGCCCAACTGCGAGTTTGCACCTTGCCCGGAGAATATATCGCTTCCTCCTTTACCGGACGCGACTGATCCGGCTAAAGGCGGATGCACGATTGGCGGATGCAGCGGGGAGCTATGCTATGATTCGGCGGAAGGTGAAAAGATGTCACCCTGCGTTTACAAAGAAGAATATAGTTGTTTACCTTTATCAAGCTGCGAACGGAAAAGCAGCGGTGAATGTGGCTGGACTCAAACTCCGGAGTATTTAAGATGCCTCAACTCTGTGGATAAAAATCTATAAGAGTAAATTTTTTTTAAAAAAAATACGGTTTAGGTAAATTTATAAAAAAACAACCCATAATCAAATATGGGTTGTTTATATGACAATAGTCTTTTTACTATTAGTCATTTGTTAACTGCAGAGTTCACGCATCTCTTCTTGAAAATCCTGTACGCTGTCTGCCGGTCCGCCATCGCCATAATTAGGATGTTTTGCCTCAGAGGCATTTTGCAGCCCTCCGTGCCCTTTGGCATTAAGGGAAGCAAGCTTTCCGTGACAATTGGGTGAAGTTGTATCAACTTGATTTGGATTATCTGCAAATGCCGGAACCGCGCTTGCCAAAATTGAAGCAGCTAAAGCTCCTGTAATTAAAGCTCTTTTAATATTAATCATCTATTCTCACCCGCTTTCTAAAATTAACTTGTAAAAAGAAAAGGGAAATTTTAATCACATTTTGTAATTTATATCACAAAAATATAATAGCCCTTTTTAATATCCGTGTCAAGTCTTCAGGTTAAATTTGTTACAATTCTTTAATGAAAATAGTTAATCGGAAATATAGAAGGGACTTTCAAGAAGTCGAGAAATACGAGGTCGGTATCACTTTGACCGGAGCCGAAGTTAAGTCGGTGCGGGCAGGACGGATCAAGCTTGAGGACAGTTTTGTCAAAATTTTGGGATCGGAAGTCTATTTGGTTAACGCACTAATTCAAATTTATGAGTATGCCAGGCCTCAGGGATATGATGCGCGAAGAACCCGAAAACTACTGCTTCACAAGCGGGAAATCATCAGGCTGAAGACCAAGTTGGCGGCAGCAGGCGGATTGACAATCGTGCCTGTCGCATGCTATAATAAGGGCGGTTTGGTGAAACTTGAGATAGCTTTGGCCAAGGGAAGGAAGGGACTTGAAAAAAAGAGATTGGAGAGAGCGAAGGATATTAAGAGAGAGGAGGAGAGAGAAGCAAAGGAATATTTAAAATCCTGATTTTAAATATTCCTGCAGTCGCGTTAGACGCGACAAAAGAGTACCTTAAAAACTAAATATTAAATCCTAAACTCTAAATCCTAAACAAATTCAAATATTTAATTTTCAAATTTTTTAAACTTTTTGATTGTTCGTCATTTGAATTCTGATAATCGTTTAGAATTTAGAAATTAGAGATTCGAATTTTCCGCAAAGCGGAATTGGGGATGAAGGGAATCGACGGAATGCATGCACTTTTAAAAATGGGTAGGGCGGATCTATCCGTCAAATAGAAAAACTTTAATTGCTGACGAAATGGAAGCGATTGAAGCTTTTTACGGTAGGCAAATGACTTTTGCGCAAGCAAGAGTTCCAGCTTACTACAACTAAGCTTCCTCTGATTAAGTTTTCCTTGGTTCAACTTAACTTTAGAGATAAACCAATCAAGGTGAGATGAAATCCGTGTTTTACGATTGACGGATGATTCAAAGATATATCAATCGTGATCCATTTGTCATTTGTATATTTGGAATTTGGATTTTGAATTAAATATACTATCTCTACCTAAACCTTTTTAAAATGGCCCTTCCGGACCCGGGTTCAACTCCCGGCATCTCCACACTTCGTCCCGACAAAAATCGTCGTGGCTTCGCGTGGCAAGCCACATCGTAGCTTTTTGACTATTTCAATAAAGCGAAGAGTGGTAAACCACACTAAAGTTGTAAGCGTTTAATTACAAGATAAGAAGTGTGTCCTTACCGAAGCTCGAAGAGCGAAGGGGACTGTTTATTATAATTAATTTGCGTACTACGTTTATATTCTTCAACTTTCTGATCAAACATTTTATGTAGGTTCTTCTTCTGATTTAAAAACTCGAATTAAAACTCACAATAAAGGGTCGATCTCATCAACAAAAAACTTCAGACTAGTAAAATTAGTTTATTATTCTGCTTTTGTAACTCAAAAGAAAGCAACTGATTTTGAAAATTATCTTAAATCTTCCTCAGGACTAGCTTTCAGAAACAAACAGTTGATTTAAAAAATTTATCCCACTTCGCTTTTAAGTTCCGTTTGGGACAGGTAAACTTCGTCCTTCGACTTCGTTTACACTGAGCCCACCGAAGTGCCACTGTCCACAAGTGACAGCTTAGCTGTCTTAACAGTTTAATGCAATTTTATTACACAGACTACTTATATATCTCTCTGCGATGGCCGATTCGAAGAATAATTATTTTATTACCATCAAGATCAAAAACAACCCTGAAGTTGCCAATTCGCCATCTATATGTACCGATAATTGGATTAACCAACCTTTTAGCTTTGACGATCGGATTTAGAGAGAGCGCTTCGATTTTTTTCTTTATTCTTTTTTTCGTTACCGTATCAAGTTTTTTAATATCGTTGAAGGCTGACTTGGTATAAAGAGGCTTGTAAGACATGAATTATATTTCTCCGAAAACCTCAGCGTGTGAAAAAAAATCACCTTTTTTGTATTCTTCTCTGGCTTTCTTAATACTTTTGACATACTTTTTATTGACGAGAGCCATTAGGTCTTCGAATAAGTCAATATTAACAAGAGCGGAAGTAACTTTACCTTTTTTTGCCACTAAAAGATAATCTTTTTTTTCGGTTACTTCTTTTAACGAATCAGACAGGTTATTTCTAAGAACAGTACTTGTAATTATATTCATAACAAAATTATTGTACATGTTAAATGTACATAAGTCAAGCAAACTATAGCAATTTTGATTCTCAATTTAATATATTCTATTTGGAACTTACAAAAAAGTTATAAACTTCGTTCGCTTCCATGATTTGACATTGTAGCACATTGTGCTACAATATATTTAATGTCATGATTAAAGTTCGCGGTCTTATCTGGGATGACTGGAATAAAAAACATTTAGCTAATCATTCTGTTACTCCAGAAGAGGTAGAAGAAGTCTGTCATAGTAAGTTTCGAGCAGTTACAAGTTACCGAGGAAGGATACAACTTATGGGAAAAACGAAAAAAGGAAGAGGGTTAATTATTATCCTTTCACCGGAAGGTAGAGATTTAAAACCGTATGGAAATGACATTTATTATGTTATTACCGCATTTGAGGAGGTGCAAGAATTATGAAAAAACCAAATAAATCAATATTTACAAACAGAGAAAAGGAGGCAAAATTTTGGGAGAAAAACTATAAAGAAACCTGGGAAAAAGGGAAGTCAACAGGTATTGAATTTGCCAAAAATTTGTCCGCAACCATTAATATTCGATTAGAGCCTGAAGTTCTTGATAAAATTAAGGGTGAGGCTCATAAAAAAGGACTTGGTCCGACACAACTTATCAGAATGTGGATTATGGAAAAAGTCCATCAATCTCATACCGGAATTTAACATTCGCCGTAATCAAGTCCCTGAAAAAGTTATAAACTTCGTTCGCTGTGCTCCACAAATTGAATTCAAGCCGCTTAAACGCTAAAATTAGTGTTAATGAATTTCAAGAAATACCTCGTCTTACTTTTTATCTTCATTTTATTAAGTTTTGCACTCTATGGAAATTCAATAAACGGCGATTTCGTCCATGACGATTTTTTCTTCGCAAATCGCCTAGAATTAAAAAATCCAAACTACGTTTTTCAGATTTGGAATGAACCTTATTTACCTCATAATAATTCTGCTGGTCTCTTCCGTCCATTAACTTTATTTTCTTTTATTCTTAACTTTGTTCTTTTCGGTTCATCTACAAAAAGTTTTCATATAACTAATATTGTCTTGAATGGATTAATTAGTTTTTTGGTTTTTCTTGTTTGTTACAAATTATTCAAAAGATTATCTCTCTCTTTATTCATTGCCTTACTTTTTGCATTTTTACCAATTCATAGTGAAGCTATTTCTTCAATAAAAGGTCGCGAAGAACTGCTATCTGCTTTTTTCGGATTACTTTCTTGGCTTTTCTTTATTAAGATAACAGAAAATAGCAAAATAATAAAATATTTCCAAATTATCTTAAGTGCTTTCCTTTATCTTTTGGCAGTTTTGACAAAAGAGCTAATTTTATTTTTACCAGCAATATTTCTTGTTGACTTATTCTTTAAAAAATCTAAAAGTAAAACTATGTTAATTAAGATTGCTTCGATATATGCAGTTACTTTAGTTCTATACTTTTTTTGGCGTTATACTGTGCTTGGTGAATATGCTTTTGGAAAAGACAACCTTTATTTTGCGGTAAACCCTTTAGCATATACTGATTTTTGGACACGTTTCCTTACAGCTTTTAAAATTGCGTTCATTTATATAGGGAAAACTTATATACCATGGAATCTTTCTGCATCATATCACTATAATCAATTACCTTTAGTTACTAATTTATTTACTTCATGGCAAGCCATTTTTGGTTTTACCCTATTATTATTGCTTGTTTTTGTCGCTTTTTCTATAAGATGGAGAAACTCGCCGATACAAATTGGTTCTCTTACTTTTATTATCACTTTTTTTATTTTTTCCAAGTTTTTATTCAAAGGTGGAGATTTACTTGCGGAAAGGTGGATGTATTTCCCTTCTATTGGTTTAAGCATTATAGGAGGTTTTTTATTTGACAAATTGTTTAAGAAAAATAAACTGTTGGGATCTGTAATCTTTACAAGCGTCCTAATGACTTATTCATGGATTTTGATTCCTCGAAATTTAGTCTGGCGTTCATCCGAGAGTCTGTATAAAAGTATGATTAAATCAGCGCCAAAAAGCGTGATGGGTCACTGGGGACTGGCAGATTATTATTTTGGGAAAAATCAGATGAGCCAGGCTAAAAAAGAAGCAGAAATAGCTTACTCTATTGATAAGGATTATCCTCCTCTTTTAAATATAGTTGGTCAAATTGCTTATAAAGAAGGGAATTACAAATTGGCTAAAGCAGCTTTCTATAGAGCAACTATTGTCGCTCCAACTATAGGTGAAGGCTTTAGAAATGCTGCTATGGTTTACTATAGACTTGGCGAATATGAAAATGCAAAAAGGGCTCTTAAACGTCTGGTTTACAAAAAATCAAAATCTAGAGATTCCGATATTATTGATTATGCTTTAGTCTTGGCAAAACTTGGTAAACATAAAGAAAGTTTATCGGTGATTATCAGTAACTTTGGTCAAGAGCCAATTCACTCTAAAGCAAGGTTGGTCTTGGCAATCAATTATTTCAAAACAGGAAATATTAAGGAGGCACAAAAATTTTTTGATTGGAATAATAATCTCTTAGAAAAAGAAAAACTGAAACTGCTTGATGAGTTTTAATGATCAAATCAACTATACTAAGGACTTAGATGACCTTCGCAGGTATTTCCATTGTTGTCAGAGTTAGTTCCATCAGGGCATGTTGTGTTTGACCAAATAACTCCAGTTAAGTCCGTACCCTGATCAAACTCTGCAGACTTTAAATTAGCATTAGTGAAGTTGGCATTTTGTAAATTAGTGTCAGAATGAAAACCTGTCAATCGTAAATCTGCGCCCGTGAAGTTAGCGCCGGATGCATTTACATTAACCATATCAGAAGAAGCAACCTTGGCACTAGAGAAATTTGATCCGCTAATATCCATATCGTTAAATTCAGAACGCCACAAAACTGCATTTATATAATTTCCCTGGGTTATTTCTGTATGAAATTCTTGATAGAGATCACACTTAGTACATATAAATGGGAGAGGAACTCCGCCTCCGCCCGGAGGAGCCGAAGGTGGACCTCCTTGGTGAGCTTGAACTAACAGCGGCATAGTAATTAAAAGTGTAAGTAGTATTCCTCCAACAAACGATACAAATATATAAATATTCTTTTTAATAATTTACCTTAGTGGTTTAATTCCTCGCAGCTTGCTGCGAAATGTTTGTCATCCCCGCGCAGGCGGGGATCCGGTCTGGATTCCCTCCTTCGAGGGAATGACATAAAGATACCCCGCAGCTCTGCTGCGGGGTAGTTCATTGGTAGTGATGTGGCAGATGCCGCGGGGAACGTTCACATAGCTGGTACAGCTGACGTCGGATCGGGCGGAGAAGAAGTAGGCGAGTATAAAATTTGGCTCGTTCTGTCGAGCGATATTAATGGAGGGAGTCTAACTGGCTGGCATCCAGGCGCCTATCTATTCGAGCACAACTTGATTCTACAATTATGACTTTTGACCGCTTTGGTGACAGACTACCCCAATCTGTAGAGTAATATGCCGTCGGTAATTTCGACAAGCGAGGGGGTAGTTAAGAGTTAGAGGCAGTCTACCATTGATTGTGGTTTTAACAACCCATCGCTTAAATAACGGTGGGTTGTTTTTTTGGCGAACTTTCACGTCTGAAAGTGCTGTTTCTTTCATGTCAACATGCTCCGTAAAAATACCTTAATGATATAATTTCGCTTTCTGAAAAAGGGCTTTCTTATTTCCCAAATAACATCAGGCTTATCCGGGCATTAGTTATACTCAACTTCCAGAACAACGATAAAGAAAAGGCATTGGAATTTACACAGTTTTTTTATACCTGCTTTCTCCAACGGAAGAAAATAAAAAGATTGTTGACACTATTTTACAGCTACAATAATCTTGACTGATTAATGAAATAAATCGAAAAATTCTTGACATATTGTCATATATATGCTAATATTTAAACATATGCAACTTATAAGAACAACTTTGAGGATAAAAGAAAATTTAAAGGAAGCTTTAGAAAAAAGAGCGTTAGAAGAAAAAAAAACTTTGCAGGATTTATTTAATGCCGCAATAGAGAAGTTTATTCACGAAGAAGCTGAAAAGAAGGCAAAGCGGATTATTTTCAGGACGCATGATCTTGGAGAGAAGTTAGATAATTTACGAAGGAAAGATTATTATAGCGATCTTTAATAAATTATGCTTTTGGATTCTAACATAGTTGTCTACTCTATAAACGATTCTTCACCTAAAAACCGGAAAGCTCAAAATTTTATCCAAAAATTTAAGGATAAGCTTTTTATAGCACATCAAAACGTATTTGAAAGTTTAAGAATTCTAACTCATAAGAAATTTCCAAACCCGATGAATTCTACTGATGCAATATATTCCATAAATAAAATTGCAAAAGCAATAAAAATTATCAAGCCAAATTTCGATAGTTTTTATCTTGCTCTTGAACTGATTAAGAAATATCAGCTAAAGTCAGATCAAGTTTTCGACGCGTATTTGGTTGGAACGGCAATAAGTAATAACATTCAAACAATCGCGACGGATAATGATAAGGATTTTAAAAAAATAGCAGAAATCAATACTTATAATCCTTTTTCCAATTCAAATTAAAACAGAGAAAAATCTTTTTTTAGATAATAAAAAAGTTATAAACTTCGTTCTTCGATTAATTAAATCTCAGGATTATAATCCGCTGTGCTCCACCAGCAAAATTTAGACTGTTGTAATAGTCTAAATCTCCATTTAATAACATCTTTTTTTAGTACTTCTGATATACTCCATATATGGATAAACAATTAGTAGACTTCTTTTATAAATGGCATAAATTTGAGAAGTTAAATAATATCAATATTATTGATTTTGATTTAATTCAAAATAATCAAACTTCCTCTGGTTTTGAATCAAGACAAGAAATTTTAAATGAATTAGTAGATTTATTAGCTAAATATAAGAAGTTACCGAATAAAAATTCTTTTACAGAGAAAAAACCCAAGGTGCTTTTTATTATTTAAATGCCTTATTGGGTAATGATTTTTCTTTCAAAGAGTATGTTTTTAATACAATGGGAGTAATTCCACAATATATCTCTAAAAAGGAATTAGACGATCAATTAGAAAAAGTTAAAAATTCTTATCAAAAAGTTGGATATAAGTGGAATAAAGCTGGAATTCTTAAATTTCAAAAAGACAATCTACTAAATAAAAAAGAAATAGAACAGACATTCATAAAGTTTAGAGGATTAATAGTTTCAAACGTAATGAATTGGCTTGGATTAAGTTTTAAGCTTGATTATAAAGTTGCTTTTGTTGATATTGATGAATATTGGATGAACTGGATTTCAACTGACGAAAATGGAGATATTTTATTGCAATACAATTTAAATAAAAGACATAAATGGTTAAGAGGTTCAACAGAGTTTTTAGTATTCCATGAAATATGTGGACATGCCTTACAAGCATCCTCGTGGAAAAAACGAATAAGTGAGGGACGAATGAATTCTTTCTGGGGATTAGTAAGTGTATTTACGTCAGAGCAATTTATGATGGAAGGAATTGCTGAATCACTCTTCTATTTTTATCCTAATAATCCATTTTCAGATTTTGGGTTAATAAGCTTACATACGGATCATCTATATTGGTACGCATGGAATAATGCTCACATTATGGCTAATAAAAATATCAAAATAGAAGAAATTATTGAATTTGTTCAATCCTATCTACCTTATCTGGCTGAAAATGAAATTAAAAAGGGAGTTGTTGAAAAATCAAAAGACTCATTAGGAAGAACTTATCAATATATTTATGGTATTTCACTTTATTACCACCGATTGATAGCAAGTAAGTTAAGTAAACAGGAAAGAAAAGGCTATGTGTATGATATTTATACTAACGCCTTTACACCTGAAGAAATTTTAAATAGATATAAAATTATTTGAGCTCAAATAAAAGTTATAAACTTCGTTCGCTGCTGTCCACAACAAAAATTGGATTGTTCTAGTAATATAAACATAAATTCTATTTCCGTTTATCCGACTGCTTGCTTCAATTATTTAAAAATTAAAATATATAAATATGTTTTTTATATTAAAGAGCTAGTGAATATTTATTGGTGCATCTTCCTGTATAGTTTTAAGTATTTGCATTGTCTCACTGCTTGGTGATAATAAATATGCTTTATTCGCATTAATTAATGCACCTTCTTTATCACCTAATTTGTATTTTGATATTGCTAACCAAATCAAAGAAGAAAAATTTTCAGGATAGAATTTCAGTGCATCTTCATAAGCATTTACCGCTTCTTTATATTTTTTAATACTGATATAAAAGATTCCCAGAGCAGAGAAATTGTATGAACTTGGAAATATATGAGTTGCTTTTATATAGTGTTTTTCCGCTTCAGTGTAATCACCTCTTAAGTAATGTTCATAAGCAATACCTCTTTCAAGTTGATGACTATTTTTGGTGTAATTTATATCATGAGTAACTAAAGTATAACTATTTTTCCAGTTCTTATTTCGATTGATAACTCTAAGAGAAAACGCAGCAAAAATTATTAAACTAATAATGATCAAATAATTAGAATTCAAAACTTTAGTGGAGTATAAATATTTAAGTAAACTTCCTAACATAGCCAGCAATCCTATAATTGGAAAATAAAACCATCTATCTGAAACCGTCTGGTCTAAAGAAATAATTTGTAAATGTGCTCCTAAACCGACAACAAACCAAGCAAAAAAGAAAAGAATTGTTTTGAGGTCTTCTCTACGAGATTTGTACACTCGAATACTAAATATTATTAGTGCTACAAAAAGTATTACTTCTAGTAATAGAGGTATATAAAAATCTTGGTAATTAGGTTGTTTTACTATCCATGACTGAAACATAATCAAATATCGAGGGAACATAAAAGTACTAATATAGAAAAAAATAATTTTTGGAATATTAATTAGTCTTTCAGATAAAGATAAAGCATTCATAGGAATAACCACATTTCGCCCAAAATAAATACCAGCCAAGACGAATCTAAAGAAAACATAAGTTGTTGAAGCAAAAAGACTATGAATCAGTGCTTGAATTAGGTTTTTTCTCTCTAACAGCAAATTATATAAAGGTAAAATTAATAAAAATACTAAACCAGTTTCTTTTGATAGTAAAGATAAAACTAGAAGAGTCACTATTGAAAATGTCCGAATTAGACTGCTTGGCTTTTTTATATTAATATAAAGGGCAGACAATCCAAATAATAAAAATAAAGGTTCCTGTAGCGCAGAGATATAAACAACCGCCTCGGTATTGATTGGATGCGCAAGAAATATTAACGCTAAAATTAAAGAAATAAGGCGTCTAAAAAAGTATTTGAATAAATAGTAAATAATAAAGGAGTTAATAATATGTATTATTATTTGAACCAAATGAAAACCAACGGGATTGTTTCTAGAGAAAGCGTAAATTAAAGTAAAAATAGAAGACAAGACAGGCTTATAGTAGTTATTAAAATCTTTCTGTTTGACATTTCCCTCATCAAATGTACCACGTATAAAATGACTAGGAATGTTCCAAACAGAATGGATTTTACTATTTTCTTTTATCTGTCCAATATCATCTCCTACAAAGGAATTAAATAACGAGTTACCATAAATCAAAAATCCAAATGTAAAAAATATTAAAAAAATCTTTACTTTGTTTGTTGAAGTAAAAATTGAATTAATTATTTTCATGCTTAATAACAGATTTATTAACAGATTTTGAAATTAAACTTTTTTAGTATACAATTTGTGTAAAATAAATAATATGAAAAATATAAGAACTTCGTTCTTTTCATTAAATTACAATTTCTTTATAGTTTTTATAATTTTATTTTCATCTCTTTTAGTATTACCTTTTTTCAATTATATTTTTGCATCAACTACTGTATCGTGGACAACACGATCGCAAATGCCTACACCAAGAGGGTGGATGCCGGCCGTTTCGGCAAGTAATGGAAAAATTTATGTTATTGGAGGACAGAGGTTTCCCGATAACTCAATAGTCAGTACTAATGAGGAATATGATCCAAACAGTAATTCTTGGTTACCAAAAGCAAGTATGCCATCACTGCGACTTGCTTTTGGAGCAGCAGAATTAAATGGAAAAATTTATGTTTTTGGAGGAGTTTATGGATCTAACAGACTAAATTCAGTTTTAGAGTACAACGCTCTGACCAACACATGGTCAAGTCGAGCCAGCATGCCTACAGCGCGAGAAGGATTAGTCGCAGTGTCAGGTAACAATGGTAAAATTTACGCAATTGGGGGATATAATGGTCAACTTTTAAATATAGTTGAAGAATACGATCCAATAACAGATACTTGGTCCTCTAAAGCAAATATGCCAACTGCACGGTTTCAAATGGGAGCAGTATTAGGAAGTAATGGTAAGATATATGTGGTGGGAGGTTGGAGTGGTCAACTCAATAATAATATTGAAGAATACGATCCAATAACAGATACTTGGTCCTCTAAAGCAAATATGCCAACTGCACGCTACGGACTTGGAGTTGCCGCTTTAAAAAATAAAATCTATGCAATTGGAGGATATGGTTATGTTACTCCATATTCCCAATCACCACTAAATGTCGTAGAAGAATTTGATACGCTATCAAACAGCTGGGAAGCCAAAATAAACATGCCAACATCAAGAATGGTTCTTGGCGTTACAACAGGAGGGAATGGTAAAATTTATGCAATTGGAGGAGACACAACAGCTGGTGGTGTTTTCACTGGTAAAACTGAAGAGGCAACCGTGGTATTTCCGAACATTACTCCGTCTGTTGACGCAGACGGTCCGTATGAAGTAAATGAAGGTGAAACGGTTCAAGTTGCCGCAACTGGTTCCGATCCGGAAAACGGTCCTTTAACCTATGCTTGGGATTTAGATAATAACGGAACCTTTGAAATCCTAGGACAAACTGTAACTTTTTCTGCAACTAATTTAGACGGACCTGATTCAAAGATAATCACAGTTCAGGTGACTGACGACGGAAACTTGACTGCTATAGATCAGACAATTGTTAATATCACAAACGTCACACCAACTGTTGGTCCAATTACTGCACCAACCGATCCAATATTAGTTAATACACAAATCAACACAAATGTTTCTTTCACTGATCCTGGAGTGCCAGATACACATACCGGTGTTTGGGAATGGGGCGATAACCTAACCTCTGCCGGCACGGTGGATCAACAAAACGATACGGTAACAGGAAGTCATACATATACAATACCAGGAGTTTATGAAGTTAAAGTCAATATCGCCGATGATGACGAGGGTATTGGAGAATCTATTTATCAATTTATTGTAGTTTATGACAATTCCGCTTCAGGCGGATTTGTAACAGGAGCTGGAGTAATCGATTCTCCGGTAGGTTCTTATGTTCCGAATTCTTCATTAACCGGAATCGCAAAATTTGGATTTGTATCCAAATACCAGCCGGGTGCAAGTACGCCAACGGGGAATACCCAGTTTAAGTTCCAAGCGGCTGATTTTACATTTACCAGTACTGTCTATCAATGGTTGGTCGTTGCCGGCGCTCAAGCTAAGTTTAAAGGCGATGGAACTGTTAACGGAAGCGGAAGTTACGGGTTTCAACTATCTGCAATCGATGGATCAATAAATGGTGGCGGAGGAGTTGATAAATTCAGAATAAAAATCTGGGATGAAAACAATAATGACCAAGTTGTTTATGATAATAATTTAGGTTCAAATGACAACTCTGATCCTACTACTGAATTAACTGGAGGAAATATTGTAATTCATTAATTCCTCCTTACCTTATTTGATACAAATAATTACTAGGAACAGTTAGGGAAGCAAAAAAGTTATAAACTTCGTTCTTCGATTAATTAAATCTCAGGATTATAATCCGCTATGCTCAACCGGATGATTTTTAGAAGTTTCTTTCATGCATAAAAACTTGGAGAGGGGCTAAACGATGAATCTTTGAATTTTAAAGTTATTTAAAGATTTTAGAGAAAATAAAAAATGAAGGCTTTGAAGGTAAAAACTGGCAAGTCCCAAAAAATCTTCAATATCTTGTTTTATCCGAAAATGAAATTGACCGCTAGAAGTTGGGAAAATATAGAATGTATTACCGTCAACAAATATTATTTATTGACTTGTTTTTAAAAAAAACTTATATTGAAACTTATAATATAACCATTGCGTAATTAAGAAGTAATTTGTCATTCTGGCTCGGGATGGAACTTACCAGAATAACAAATTAATATACATGGAAAAAAAATTATATCTTGCTACCGCTGTCATGGTTTTTGTCCTGTTGTCTCTTATTATCATACTCTCTGTCTTAAGTTCCAAAAAAAAGACTGCTACCAGTGAAATCAACCAAACAGACGATATGGCAACCACCCAACTCCAAGATGAAAGCCTGCCGGTCCTTCAAAATCAAGCTGATGGAACAACCGAAGAAACGGTGAATAAATCCTATCCACCGCCGGAATCGCCCGAATACGCCGCCAGGGAATTTTATAAATGGTACAACGGTCATCCCGATCCCTTGGGTTCAGGTGCTTTCAAAAACAGTCCATATGTTTCGACCGGATTTAAAGAAACTCTTGAAGACTTTATCATATTGGGTGACTATAAGGAAAATGATCCCGTCCTTAATTGTATTGGAGTAACGGATTCACCGAAAACCCTGGTCCCGCAAGCGGCAACTTTTGACGCTGCAAAGTTGAAAGCAACTGTCATTCTCCAGGAGGAAATCGGGGAAAAAAGAGATTTGTATCGGGTAATTCTTATCAATGAAAACAGCAAATGGCTTGTTAAGGATTTCTACTGTGCCTTCTGACTTTTAAAGGATTATCGTAGTGCATTCAATGGCCAAGTCGTTATCGCCGTCATGCAAAGAGATCTGGACGCGATAGTTGCCAGGCGTAAGACCGAGTGAATCGACATTCCAGATATATTCGGCATTCTTATTTCCATGACCTCCTCTCGTTCCGATTATAAAGGGTGTCGGGTCATCGTTGACCGGAATATTCAAAAACGGTTGCCCCTTACTTCGTACCTGACCTTTTACCGCGTGTTGAAAGACCGGTGTTCCGCCGTTCTCCTTGTCTCCTGTGAAAGGGCCGTTGACGTTTTCGGGCGTAAGCCTGGTTAAATAAACTGCCGATTCCCAAGGATATCCATGGGAATCCTTATCTACCGCCGGGTTACTGTGTCTGGTGACATTGCCGTTTGCGTCGGCTGCTGCCGAATTTGGAAACATGCCGCCAGCCTCATCTCTGACCCAAGCTCTTAACTGCCTGTGAGGTCCTACAGGTTGTCCATTTGGAGGATCGACAGCAATAAAGATATTTCCTTTTCCGGCGGTTGCCCCTTCTTCGTCAAACTGGACATTGGCGGCATTGCAGATGCCTGCTTCTTTGGTCGGCGGTACCGGAGGTTGAAATTCAAATGTTCCCTGTTTCAGGGTAAGATCCCTGTCTGTAGGAATTACCAGGGTTGGAAAGGCCATCGGAGCATTGTCCGAAGTAGTCGCGTTTGGATCGGGAACGGACAATGTGACATTCCCTGTGGTGACCGCAGTCGTTGGCGGTGAGATGCCGTTATTTAAGTATTTGCGGTTTTGGGGCAATACGTTTGTTGCGCTTGAACCATTATAGATTTCAATATAGTCCCCTGCTGTTGCCGAAGGATAATCGAAAGTGACCGTAACGTTATTACCGGAAACCGAAACGCTTTTAATCGGATCGCCAACGTTCGGCGGGGACGCGTCCAGTATCTGCCTCGGGGGCCCTACGACCGAACCATTACTTATGTATCTGACATAGGTGTTTTGCAAAGCGGAGTTCTTCTGGTTGTTCTGGGTTATAGTATATCCGATTCCGCCGGCCGCCAAAATCAGAGCCAGTAAAATTAGCACTGGTGCATGACTGATTTCCCTGAAGTCTGCCATTTATTTATTAATAAAGTATAAGGACATATTCTTTCGATTTCAACAATGATTTTTAAGCTGACGGATTCTTGTTTTTCTGCTATTCTTACTGAATAACCTTATGGAAATAACCGTTGCCTTTAATAAGGTAGACTATAAAATCGGGACAACGACTATCCTCAATAATATAAGTCTTGACATCAAAGCTGGAGAAATCACTGGGTTTTTGGGACTAAACGGCGCCGGAAAAAGCACTCTGCTTTCATTGATAAATGGCCTTCGCAACCAGACTTCGGGAAAAATTACCTTACTTGGTACGGAACTGCCTTCAGATGACGGCCGGCTTCGCTCCAAAATCGGTGTGGTTTTTCAGGAAACCGCCCTTTACGAAGAATTAACTACCTTTGAAAACCTTGAATTCGCCGCCGCCCTCTATAATCTGGAAAATACCAAGGAAAGAATCACGGAAGTGCTCGAACTTTTAAAATTAATGGATAGAAAAAACCAGATAGTCAAAACCCTGTCGGGCGGGCTTAAAAGACGGGTAGCGATTGCCCGCGGTTTTTTACATGATCCGCAACTTTTGATTATCGACGAGCCCACCCTTGGGGTCGACGTCGAAGCCAGACACGCCATCTGGTCGCACCTAAGACTTCTCAAATCCCAGGGCAGAACGATCATCGTTGCCACCAATTACCTGGATGAAGCCCAGGCTCTTTGCGACATGGTTGCTGTTTTGCACAAAGGCCGCCTTTTGACAACTGCCTCACCGGATTATCTTGTCAGCCGCGCAGGCTACTGTCTCGATGTCGAGTGCGACGCAGAAGCCGGCGAAAAATTCATAGACATTTTGTCCGGCAAAAAGGGCGTTCTTCGGGCTGATACCACTCCAAGCGGGCTGTCAATATTTTTGAAAGATCGGACTTTGAAAAAACAGATGCTCGATATTATAGTGGGAACGGGAAAAATCAACGGCTTTAGATTCAGGTCGCCCGACCTGGCCGAAGTTTTTAAGTCATTGCAAGAAAAAAATGACCATGTTCCTTAGAGTTTTATCAGCCTCTTTCCGGGCGGAAATCATCAAGCTTTTTCGGTCCCCTTTTCTCATTGCCTTGGTGATGGTCCAAGCGGTGACTTTCCTTTTTTTGGTGACTCTTTTTGGCTTGACCGGAGCCTTCGCGCCGACCGCTTTGATAGACTATGACAAAGGCCCATTGGCCAAAGAGTTTGTTAAAAACCTCGAAAATGCCCACCATTCGTTTTCCTTAATGTTCAATTATGACTACAAAAAAGCATTGGAGGAGATACGGCACGGCAATTTGGTTGCCATTATTATGATTCCCCAGGGTTTTTCTAAAGCGATAGCCGCAAGCCGAACCGCTCCAATTGGCGTTGTCATTGACAATATTGATACTGATATGAGCATGGATATTCAGAGGGCATTGCCTTCGGCCATTACAGATTTTGGTAGGAACCAGGGATTTAAGGAAATTCGGGTCGAATCGGCGGAGAAGGATTTAATTGACCATGATACCGATTTTGTCACTTATATGGTCGTCAGCGCTTTAGTTTTGGCAGCCCTGGTTATTTCCGGCATTTTAAGCGGTGTGGCGGTTGCCTCGGAATTTGAATCAAAAACCGTCGAGTTTTTGGCGGTCTCGCCCATTCACCCTTTGGTTGTTTTCATTGGCAGGGTTCTGGCTGCCAACATCGTTTCCGTGATTGGCTTAACGGTTGCGGTTGCGGTTGGTCTTATTGGTTGGGGTATAAAACCGCTATATCCTTTGCAGATGGCGGGGGTTCTTCTTGTCTCTGTTTTCATTTTCGGTTTGGTTGGGATGGCTCTTGGAGTGAGTATGAAGAAAGCTTTTCCGGTCGCCTCGTTTATTTTCGGTGTTGCTTTACCACTTTACCTTTTTTCCGGTACTTACGAACCGGAAAGGTTCGACGGCAATCTATTGTGGGCGATGGCGCACTTTACTCCCCTTTACTATGCAGTCGGAATCATCGAACATGCGGTCTTGGGGTTAAAGGTGACTCCGGAATCGGTAACAGTTAATTATCTGGCTCTGGCAGGTTGGGCCTTACTGGCTCTTTACGTATCCTGGCGGTTAACCAGAAAAAATATTTTGTCATGATAAAAAGACTTTGGTCGATCGCCCGACTTGATTTAATACTTTGGAGGCGGACGCCTTTTGCCATTGCGGCTGCCGTTATTCCGCCTATAGGTATGGCGATGGTTTTGGTTACTCTTAGTCTGGCGGTCCTTCAGCAGCCGGTTGCACTGGTTGTTGATGGAAAAGGCCCTAATGCTCAAAAAATGCAACGGATTATCCAGACCGATTCGGACGCCTATTTTTTAACAATTACCGACGCCAAAATCGCCCAAAGGATGCTCGATACCCAGGAAGTGGCCGCCGTCATTACCATCCCTTCGGATTTTGATGAAAAAGTAGCCAAAGGCGAGGCCGAAGTCGGATACGTTCTTAACAATGTCGATATTGATTTTTCCGATGATATCAGGCGCAGTGTCGACCGGTCGGTTGCGCAATTCGACGCCCCCCAGTTAAAGCTTGATGCCGAAGAGGAGGAAGAAGGACCGGCCGGCAGCGTTAATCCGGAAGCAGATAACCAGTACCTGCCTAATCCCTACAGGGTTGATGTGTATAAGAGAGACCTCCGTCAGACGAATGTCGAGTGGTTCAGTTATCAGACGGTCTCGGCTTTTATTTTATTGATTCTAAACGTTGGTCTTATGGGGACGGCTCTGCTTTCCGCTCAGGACATCGAAAGAAAAACCAGCTTATATCTTGTTGTTTCACCAACACCTTCATGGCAACTGATGGCAGGCCGGATTTTGGGAGGATTGATCGCGGTGATGATTGCCCTGCTTCCGGCCCTTATTCTTGCCGCCTATTTTAAAGTTATTTCACCTCCACTCACCCACTGGCCGGCTCTGGCGGCTATTTTTACGACCACGGCTCTGGCTGCTTCGGGGTTGGGTGCTTTACTAGGAGCTTTGTTTAAGGGCTCGCGGCTCATTGCCATGGCCGCTTCGGTTGTCTCCACCTACTTGTTTCTCCTCGGAGGAGGTTTTACGACGATTGCCTTTGTGCCGCAATGGGTGAGAAATTTGAGTGCTTTTGTTCCCACCCGTTATGCCATAGACGGGATGCGCCAGGCTCTTTTTTATAACAATTTGGATGGAGTGGTTTTGGACCTTATAATCCTGAGTTCGACCGCGATTCTGACAATTGCTTTGGGTTCGTTCGCAGTGAGAAAATCCCAGTTAGTTTGATTTAAACAATTGCCTATGAAATTTAAACTGCAGTGGATTCATTTTCTTTTTTTATTCTATGTTATTGCCTTCGGTGGGGTGGCCTGGCATACCTATCAGGTGGAAAGACATATTGAGGAATTTCAAAGCCCGGAGGAAAATCTTCGGGAGCCGCTCAAGGAATCACCCAGGGAGCCGACCATTGATCCTGCTCTTTCCCGTGAAGAAGATGTTTCCTGCCATAAAGAAGGCAGGAGATACCCGATCGACGTTGCTTTGGCCGATCCCGCCGCATGCGATGTAGAAATTACCAAAGTTGAGGATCTTAATAAACTTAAAAAAAATTCAAAAAAACTCCGCCATGTTAGGTCGATCTTTTTCAGGGACTCGCCGGTAACCAAGGTCCCGCCGCAAATATCCGACTTAAATAATTTAAGGACGTTATATTTTCTTGAATCCTTAAATACTTACCTGCCCAAAGAAATCGGCAATCTGGAAAATCTTACATCTTTGAATTTCAATCAGGCCGATATACAAATCATTCCAAAGGAAATTATAAGACTAAAAAAACTTAACACACTTTCTATAACCGGAAATGCCGGGCTGGTTGAGTTGCCCGACGTCAGCAAATTGACCGGACTTAAAGTGCTTTTTTTAGCATATAATTCCGGCCTGGTATTTTCCAACGAATATTCGGATAATTTATCGATTGAGGAGGTTGATTTGTCAAAGAGCAATCTTAACGAAGTTCCGGCTTTTCTGTCGAAACTTAAAAATCTAAAACTTCTGAATTTATCGGAAAACATAATGGATCCGGCGGAAATTGCAAAAATAAAACAATCTCTTCCGTCAACGAATGTTGTTTATTCAATGGCGTTTCTTGACGGACTCTAAGCACAGGTAATAATAAAGATGAATTTGAACGTAGATAAAAGTTATAAACTTCGTTCGCTGCTAATTTTTTAGGTTGCAGTTGCTTTACTTACGTTTAATCAACATAAGAAATTTTGTAGACTTTATAATTTCTAATCCTGTTTTTAATTTTTTGACATTAAAATCCTTAATATTTCCGGTTACGAAATAATTGCATCCATAATTGATTGCAGATGCTAATATCGGACGGTCTTTGGGGTTGACAAAAGATTTAAATCCGCCTTCGCGGAAATCCCCGATCGTTAGATCGTGGGATGAGAGAGCAATTTCCGCTTCGGCAGGATTTCAGCTCTGACGAAGCGAACTAATTGAATCACCGACCGTTAGGCCGTGGGAGCTTCATCGAAGAAGAAAGATTTGGATAGCGAGGATTAAGATATAGCTTCCAAGAAGTATACCCCCTTCAAATTTGGAGATGGTTTTGCGGGTGATCATAAAGATAAAAAGCATCAGGCTCATGATGATCATGACCGGAATGTCAAAATAGATCCAGTTGGGAGCGATGACGACTGGCGAGATCAGGGCGATAAATCCCATCGTGACAAGAAGCGTAAAAATATTTGACCCCAAGGTCTCGGATAAAGCCACGTCTCCCATGCCGCGCTTAGCCGCCTTATAGGCGGCCAGGATATTGGGGATCGAGGGGCCGATTGCTCCAATGGTGAGTCCAACGATCATGTCATCGATGGGAAAGCGTTTGACGATCTCAATTAAAGTATTGCTGAAGTATTGGGTACCTGCCAAAAGCAGGATAAGCCCCAGAAAAAAAGACAGCCAGCCGCTTTTTATTTTGCCAAAGTCAAAACCCAAAAGAGCCAGCTTAATCTCGATTTTTTTATACTCCTCTTCTTTCTGCGAGCTTGAGGCGAGCCTATCCTGCAGGAAGACATTGATGACATAAGGGATGAACAAAAGTATAAAAGCCAATCCTTCAAGTTGGGTAAGCGCACCGCTTGAGCCGACAGCAAAGACCAGGATTGGCGCGACAATTGAGAAAATACCGTCGCGAAGAATTACATGGGTGTGTACACGCAGAGGCTTGGCCAGAGCGGACAAGCCAGTCATCAACCCGATATTGCAGATGATGGAACCAAGCACTATCCCCAAACTCATATTGGGGTAACCGCGAAGCACGGCATAGGCTGCAACCAAAATTTCAGGCAGGCTGACGGCGACAGAAACGAGGATAAGGCCTACAGTGAGTCCTGAAACCCCCAATTTTCTGGCAACCGGGATGAGGGAGTCAGTGAACCAATCAGAACCTTTGCCGATTGCCAGAGTGCTAAGAAGCAGAAAAATAACGACGATAACTAAATCCATATTTAAATTCTAGCAAAATTTGTTATTCCACCTTCGCGAAATACCCTTATCGTCCCCCTTACGCTAAAGTCCTTCGGAGGTATAAATTAGATAAGGGATCAAAGCGAAGAAGTTTTTCGCTTCGGCGGATTTCAACTCCCGGCGAAGCGTAGTCAAAGATTCCCTGATTGTAAGATCAGGGAGTTTCAATGTGATTTCGTGATAATTTCTTATTCTTTTATCAGCTCCACCGCCACCACAGAATTAGGCGGCATGATGACGGAGCGCTCGAGTGAGCCGCCTTGAGGGATATTGATATTTTTTACCGAGATGGTTTTGCCGTCAATATAGATGGTATTCATGGCGTAAGAGCCGGGGTCGAGATTGATAAATTTGATCGGGACGTTCTCGGTGTTTACCCCCTTTTTATCATAGTTGACAAGGACGGCGTTTACTTTACCTTCGGTTGCGCTGACTATGGTTTTGACAAAAGTTCCCTCTCCTTCGACAAAGATCTCATTGCCCTGGAGTTGATTTAGAAATCTAAGAGCCCGGTAGCGCGGTTTTTCTTTGCCGTCATAGCTGAGGATTCCCCAGCGCGGGACAGGTCCGTCTTTGATCTCAAAGAAGAAGGCGAGTTCGATATTCTCACGGAAAAAATTGCGTATTGATGCTATGCTGTGGGCCGCTCCTACTTCGGTCTCGGCTATGGGATTGGGGTCGGAGTCATACCCCCATTCGCTGATGATCTTGGGGAGCGAGCGATATTTTTCGTATTCGGGCGCAGACAACCAAGTGTTGAGTTGATGAATTTGGGAATCAAAATCGTCGGTGGCTTGAGAATAATGGTGCCAGGAGATAAAGTCGAGACGAAGTTTACTGCTTTCTACATAGTCAAGCAGAGAGGTGATCCAGTTTCGATATAACGATGTGGTAGCAGGACCTCCCAAAAAGAATCTATTGACGCGGGTTGCTTTTTGGGCGCCAAGCGCAGAATAAAAATACAATGTTTTATAGTCTTTTTTGCCATAAGAGTGTCGCCAGCTGCCAAAAGTCTCAAGATCCGGCTCATTCCAGACTTCATAATAAATGTCAGTCAACCAAAAATCGGCAATTTGTCCACACAACCTCGTATCTGTCCCGCTGTAACGCTCTACTGTCTTCTGAACCAAGATGCTCCACTCTTCCCAACTTTTGGGTTCGGATACCGCAGAGCCGTCTTCGGAAAGAGCAGATGGCATATAGCCTAAAGAGAAAAAAGGCTTGGCGCCCGTATGGAAGATATCGCAGACCGTGTCGTCTAATTTTTGCCAATTGAATTGGAGTTTGTCAAAAGAGTCGCGCCTGACCACGTCGTAGTAATCATAGATATGGTCGATTCTGATATAGCGGGGGTAAAGAGCTGAAATTTGCGGAACGACATCGGCCAGCATTCTTTTGTCTTTTTCCTCACCTCCTTGGGCTAAAGCTTTCCAGCGGCCGGGTATGGGTCCGCTTATTTTCTTCACATCGATTACGAGGCTGGCTTTAATGGGAGCTGCGACACTTAAGTACTGGGTATATAACAAAAGAAAGATGGGAAAGAAGATGACAATGAGGATGGTGAAGGCGATAAAAATAGCAAATTTAAAGTTCATAATATATTAGAAACCTGAAACCGTAATAAGGTATCCACGCTTCATAATTTTCTTCAGTTAAACACCCAAATTACAAAAAGCAGATTCTGTCACTCATGATCCCTTCTCTCTCTCCCCTTCGCTATCGCTTCGGCGGACAGGCCTGCATTCGCTTCCTTGCCCTTCGAATCCCGACTAAGTCGGGAGAAGCGGGGTCGGAGAGTCACCTCACTCGTGACACCCACTTTTTAATTTATAATAATTCTAACTTAATTCGTTTTTAATTTGCAAAAAAGGGATGCTTCCCATGTAAAGTTGACTTGACATTCATACCTTAAGTTTTTACAATTGAAGATGAGGGAGTATGGAATATGTTACAAATAAAGTACACCAACTGAGATTGAAAAAAGGTATAACCCAGGAGGAGCTGGCGGAAAAGGTAGGCGTGACCAGGCAGACCGTGATTGCGATTGAAAAAGGCAATTATACTCCTTCGGTGATCCTGGCCATAAAAATAGCCGGATTTTTTCGCAAAAAAGTTGAGGAAGTTTTTCATTATATCCATGAAAAATAATACCATAGTCGAAGTTTTAATCTCATTAATTTTGCTGATTTTTTTGCTACTGCTTCTGAATCCTTTTGGATTGCTGATGCCGAAGCCGATGGAAATGCTGCTTCTGGTCGGACTGGCTTTGATATTTATTATTTTTATCGGCTTTTTTTGGAAGGAAAATGTCGTAGACGAACGGGAAAGTCTGCACAGATACATAGCCGGCAGATTTGCCTATTTTACCGGAGTGAGCATTTTGACTTTAGGAGTATTGGCGCAAAGTTTTCGCCATAGTTTGGATAGTTGGTTGATTGCAGCTCTTATTTTCATGATATTAGCCAAGATCGTGGGGCTTTTCTACGGTCGAGTTAAGCATTAACCCACTATGTTAATACTTTTACTCTTCGCTTTTATCTCGGGATTAGTAACGATTCTGGCCCCTTGTATTTGGCCGCTTTTGCCGATTATACTTTCCTCGACGACAACCGGCGGCAAGTCTAAGCCTCTTGGCATAACTCTTGGGATTATAACCAGCTTTGCCTTTTTTACTCTTACCATTTCTTATATCGTAAAAATAATTCCGCTTGACCCTGACATACTTAGGCTATTTGCAGTTTTAATAATCGGATTTTTGGGGGTAACTCTGGTTGTACCTAAGTTGACGCAAATTGTAGAGGGATTGGTGAGTAGGTTTAGCGGAAAATTTGCAGGATTAACGCAGACAAAAGACCAAGGTTTTCGTGGCGGAATGATTACAGGTTTAGCCTTAGGAATAGTCTGGTCTCCTTGCGCCGGGCCGATCCTGGCTACAATAGCTACGCTTGCCGCTACCCAGTCTGTAAATTTGGGAATAGTTTTGGTTACCGTATTTTATGTAATTGGTGTTGGTATTCCGCTCTTTGCTTTTGCGACTACGGGTTCAAGGTTTTTTACCAGATCAAAATTGTTTTCACCTTACACTCTTGCTATCCAAAAAGTGTTTGGGGTGATTATGGTTTTGACCTCTGTTGCTATTTACACCAACTACGATAAGGTAATCCAGGTGCGGCTTCTTGACGCTTTTCCTTCCTACTCTAATTTTATTTTTGATTTAGAAAGTAATGAGACAGTAAAAGAGCAGCTTAATATCTTGAAAGGAAAAAAAGAAATGCCCAAAGAGAGTCCGATGAATAAAAATATCATCATGGTTACGCCGTCGAATACTCTGCCCAATCTGGGAGCGGCTCCGGAATTTGTCGGAATTGCCAAGTGGTTGAATTCGGACCCCTTGACTATGAAGGGTTTGAAAGGAAAAGTCGTTCTCATAGACTTTTGGACCTATACCTGCATCAACTGCATAAGGACTTTACCTTATGTCACGAGCTGGTATGAGAAGTACAAAGATCAAGGCTTGGTTGTAGTGGGTGTTCACACACCGGAGTTTGAATTTGAGAAAAAGACAGAAAACGTACTTGGCGCAATCAAGCAGTATAAGATAAATTATCCGGTGGCGCAGGATAATGATTACCGTACCTGGCGGGCGTATGACAATCACTACTGGCCTGCCAAATACCTCATCGACG
>Ga0155064_115_pt1 | contig 34068 bp, 32 predicted proteins | sample RifCSPhighO2_01_FD_106032 | JGI IMG/M metagenome (GOLD analysis project Ga0155064, IMG submission 106032) | Candidatus Roizmanbacteria bacterium RIFCSPHIGHO2_01_FULL_39_12c | reverse complement strand
CGGGTTGTCAAAGCAGCTTAGAGGGGTATATACTCGAGCAAATTCATTTGCGAGTGGTATATATTAGGAATATTGAAACTCCCTGATCTTACGATCAGGGAATCCTTGATGACGCTTCGCCGGGAGTTGCCTGCCTGTCTGCCGACAGGAAATCCGCCGAAGAGAAAAACTTCTGCGCTTTGATCCCTTATCTTACCTGTCCCTCCGAAGCTGTAGCGAAGGAGGACAATAAGGGTATTTCGCGAAGGTGGAATAAATACAAATGATATAAATTCTTCTAATACTTTCTTTATAATCTGAATTAGAATTAAATGCAGTTTATTTTTTGCTTCAATGCTACATAGCGCTGTAGCAGATGTACGCTTATTGTGTATTATGTATAAAGAAAATTTAATCAAGCATATCATGCAGTTGAGGAATTTGGAATATGTCGATCAAAGAGTCGCGCAAAAATTCCTTGATTTCATAAACGGAAATCAAAATTACTTCAGGGATAATAATCCGGATCGACACATCTGCTCTTTTTTTTTACCATATGATGAAAAGAGGAAATTAATCTATCTGGGTCACCACAAAAAAGCCAAAGATTGGATCCCGCCCGGTGGACACATTAATCAAGGAGAAAACCCTCTCAATACAGTCTATCGCGAATTTCAAGAAGAGCTCAATCATCAGCTTACTGATGAAAAAGTACAATTGTTTAATTTATCGATAAAAGACATAAGCGGCAATCCGCTGCATAAATGCAAAACCCACTATGATTTTTGGTACCTGGTCCGCCTGAAAAAAAAGAATTTCAAATTCGACAGAAATGAATTTTACCAGGCAAAGTGGCTTACCATACCGCAAGCTTTAAGAAAAATGAAGCTTCTCCAATATGCAAATATCATCAAAAAATTACAGAAAATTTATTTTTCTTAAAGCAGTCTCTCCTGTTATAATTTGTTCATGATTAAACTACCTCAAGAAGTCAAAGACTTCATGGATAAATTTGGGTCGAATCATTTTAAGATTTATCTGGTTGGCGGAGCAATAAGGGATATCTTATTAAATAAAAATCCTGAAGAAGTGGGGAATAACTGGGATTTTGCCACCAATGCAAAACCCGAACAAATTTTAAAATTATATCCAGAGGGTATTTATAACAATAAATACGGAACCGTTATTATACCTTTTCCAACGAGAATCAAAGGCAACCGGTTAACCAGCCAACCAATCTTATTTGAAATCACCCCTTTCCGTAAAGAATCAGACTACAAAGATCTCCGCCACCCGGAAAAAGTCGAATGGGCAAACACTATCGAACAAGATCTCTCCAGACGGGACTTTACTATAAATTCAATGGCATATGATGGCCAAAAACTTATTGACCCTTATGATGGTCAAAAACACCTCAAGGAAAAATTAGTCGTGGCAGTTGGAGAACCTGATAAGCGCTTCCAAGAAGATGCTCTTCGCTTAATGCGCGCCATCAGATTTGCTTCAGAATTGGGATTTCTCATCGAAGAAAAAACCCGTGATTCTATCAGTAATAACGCTCAATTAATCAGTAATATCTCCTGGGAACGAATTAGGGATGAATTCTTCAAAATTCTTGCCTCACTCAACCCCAGCGAAGGAATCCTTTTTTTAAGAAATTCAGGTCTTCTGACTTTTATCCTTCCCGAGCTTGATCTATGTTTTATGATTCCCCAAAAAAGTCCCAAAAGACACCACATCTATGATGTTGGAACTCATTTGGTTATGTCACTCAAACATTGCCCTTCAAAAGACATCGTCACGCGACTGGCGACTCTTTTACATGACGTCGGTAAATCTAAGACATTTCGCCGGGATGATAAAACCGGTTTGATTACCTTTTATAATCATGAGGTTGTTGGAACACGTATGGTTAAAAATATTGCCGATCGCCTCCGCCTTTCTAAAAATCAAAAAGAAAAAGTTGTTAGATTAGTCCAGTGTCACCAGTTCACTGTGAGCGAACTGCAAACCGACAAAGCTGTCAGAAGATTTATCAGAAACATAGGCAAAGAGTATCTTGACGATATGCTTGATCTTCGTTATGCCGACCGCATGGGTTCCGGAGCCAGACCTACCTCTTGGCGTTTCGAACTTTTCAAAAAACGCTTGATTGAAGTTCAAAAAGAACCTTTTAAAGTTACCGATTTAAAGGTCGACGGACATGACGTGATGAAAATATTAACAATCAAACCCGGTAAAAAAGTCGGCCAGATTCTCCAATCAATATTTAACGACGTAGAGGAGGGGAGGGTGAAAAATGATAGGCAGATTTTATTAAATAAAATAAATCATTTAAAATTGTAGAGACACATTGCAATGTGTCTCTACAAAATGAAAAATCTTCGCTTTAGAAATAAATATAGAATACCTTCTACCCGATTGCCAAATTGGGATTATTCATCTGCCGGATGGTATTATGTAACAATCTGTACAAAAAGAAGGGTTTGTTATTTTGGAGAAATTATAAATCGGAAAAAGTATTTATCTCAAATAGGTAAATTAGTCGAACAGGAATGGCTAAAAACACAAGTAATCAGATCTAATGTTAAACTCGACGAATTCACTATAATGCCAAATCACATTCACGGAATTATTGTAATTAAATATACTGTAGAGACGCATAATAGCCATGCGTCTCTACAGAAGCATAGCCATGCGTCTCTACAGAAGCATAGCCATGCGTCTCTACAGAAGCATAGCCATGCGTCTCTAGAATTTAATAAATTTGGCCCGCAGACACATAATTTAGCGGCAATAATTAGAGGATTTAAATCTTCAACTTCAAGTCAAATTCGACGATCCGGTTTGAAAAATTTCTCCTGGCAATCACGTTTTTATGATCATATCATCCGCAGCGAACAATCCTTATTCAAAATACGTGAATACATTAGCAATAATCACCTCAACTGGGACACTGATGAAGAAAATCCAAAAAAATATCAAGCCCCGTAAATTTTTTTATGTAAGAACCTTGCTAAGGCAAACGCCACGCCGTGTTTCACTCCTTCTGCTCTCGTAACTATTCCTTTTGTCATTATTCCAAACATGCCTATTCCTTCACCGATTTTTTTGGTTCCGAAAATTTCGTCTATTGCCTCTTCTAAATTTTTCCCTTGCTGTATCAGGTTAATCACTTTTTTAGGCAACGTCAATCCTCCTGATGAACCAACACCGTATTTCCCCTTTTTATTCATTATCACAACCAACGACCTCTCAAACCAACCATAACTGAATTTATGCAACCCCCCTTCTATCCCGACACCGAATTCAGCGTTTTTGACATTGGTTATAGCTGCTTTAGCTCTGTTTAAAGCTCCGCGAAACATTGATTCATCCTCCATCGGCTGATCTTCAACATCTGAATCTGCTTTTATTCCCACAACTTTAACGTTTTTATAAAAATGTTCAAAAACTTCTTTTACCGGATTAATTTTTGTCTTATTTGTTGACCCTACTGCCACGATCATACCTTTCTTTATCATTTCGATTTAATCTGAATCTATAAATTATAAATTTTAATTTTATCTTTTTCTTTTCCGATTGTCGTACTCTCTCCGTGCCCGGAGTAAACTATTGTTTCTTCCGGTAATTTTAATAATTTGACAAGCGATTTTTTCAAATCGGCTTTATTGCTGTAAGAAAAATCATATCTTCCAATTCCGTTTTTAAATAGTGTATCACCGGTAAAGATAATTTTTTCTTTTGCAATGTAAAAACAAACACTCCCCGGCGTATGACCGGGCGTATTAATAACTTGTATGCCGAAATTCGAAAATTTTTTTTCAATCGCAATTAAGTGTTTAATTGCGATTGGTTTAATTATGTTAAGGGAATAACCTAGAAAATATTTCGCAGATTCTGTCAATCTGTCAATCAAGAATAAATCTTTTTCCTTAATCCATAACTGTAGAGACGCACTGCTGTGCGTCTCTACAGCAGACATCTGCGTCTCTATAGACAACTGGATCTCTCCCGCCGCCATCACATGATCAAAATGTCCATGTGTCGCCAACATGCCTACCAATTTTAATTTTCTTCTTTGAACCTCTTCCAGAATAAAAGATGCGTCATCCGCCGGATCGATAATCAAACATTCTTCATCTACGACCAAAAAATAACAATTCGCCTGAAGTTGCCCTAAAGAATATCTGTAAATTTTCATAAAAGATTTCTGCATATTATTTTTGGTTTTTGCTTTTTTCCAACCAAACCAAAAACGGAGTCGCAACAAACGGTGAAGAGTAAGTTCCTGTGATGGTACCGATGAGTAAAACAGCTATAAAATACTTAATCGTAGAACCGCCAAGTATCAATAACGCAAGCAGCATAAACAATATGGTCATCGAATTATTGACCGAGCGGACCATTGTTTCGGTCAAGGCTTTATTTGCATATATTTCAATGCTTGATTTATCCGCAGTTCCGTACTCTCTAATTTTGTCAAAGATTACTATCGTATCGTGTACCGAAAATGACATGGTCGTGAGAAGTGCGGTGACAAACAACAGATCAAGTTCGGCTGAAAAAAAATTTGAAATTATCGAATAACTTCCTACTACTACCAAAAAATCATGCCCTAAAGCGGCTATTGCTGCAGCGGCAAAATTAAAATTCCTGAAAGCAAAAGTCATATAAAGCAGAATACCGATAATCGCCAGAATTGAAGCTGTAATTGTTTTTTTAATGGTCTCTTTGCCGATTAGCGGACCTAATGTTTCAAATCTCAAGGTGTTGATTTTGATATTGAAGTTTTTTTCCAAATCCTGTTTAAGCTCTGCCTCTTTCTTATCACTCATGGGTTTCAGTCTTAGATACAGAATATTATTATCGATAAATGAACTGTCCACTCCAAGTTTATAGTCGGCAAAAAAACTCTTGACTTGTTCTTTAGTCAGATTTTTATCTAGTTGATACTCCAAATTCGTCCCTCCGACAAAATCTATCGAGTAGGTATATCCCCACATAACCATCGAGAGAATTCCTAAGCCGACAACAACAAGCGAAATCAAAAAATAAAGCCACCGGTATTTTAAAAAATTAATCATTTTAGTTTTTCTGTTATTCCGGCTTGGAATTTCTAATATTCCCCGGAATGACGAGTTATTGCTTATAAAAAATATTTATCAATCTTTTAGTTATGACTACCCCGGTAAACAAACTGGTTGCCACTCCAATTGCCAAAGTTAAAGCAAAGCCGCGAACTAAGCCAAATTGAGGCAAAAATTCCCAATTTAAGGGATTAAATAAAATAAATGCCACCAGAAGAGTGGTCAAATTGGCGTCTTTGATGGCATCTATTGCCCGGCCAAATCCCAATCTTATGGCAATTTCAAGTTCATTATCTTTTCTCAATTCCTCTTTAATTCTTTCGAAGATCAAAATGTTTGAATCAACTGCCATTCCGATAGACAGTATAAATCCTGCAATCCCCGGTAATGTCAAAACTACCGGAATTGTCTTAAAAATTGCCAATGTTATCAAGGCATAGATTACTAGTGCGGTTGATGCGATTACACCCATTTTCCCGTAATATAAAATCATGAAAAGTAATACCATTGCTAGCCCAACTCCGCCGGCAAAAACGCTTTTTTCCACTTCCGTTTTACCGAGAGTTGGACCAATATTTCTCTGTTCTACCAAATTTATCGGAACTGGTAGGGCTCCGGAATTTATAGCTATTGCCAGTTGTTTGGCTTCCTCTATAGTGAAGCTTCCCGTTATGACTGCGTTTCCTTCTGTTATTACTTGCTGGACGGTAGGCGCCGAGATCAAAAGCTTGTCAACATAAATACCTACGGGTTTGTTAATATTTCTTCCGGTCACTTCTGCGAATATCTTCCCACCTTCGGTAGAAAACTCCAGTGATACCTGAGGCTTGCCGCTATTAGGGTCGAAGACAACACCGGCTTTTTTTACATGTTTGCCGGTTAAGCCGGTTTCTTGAGTCAATCGCAAAAAAAACGGTGTATCGGTTGCTGTCTTTGCTTCAGAGGTTGATTCTTCCTTAAATGAAAGTTGGGCAGTCTGACCTATTAGGCTGATTGCTTCGGATACCTTCTCTATTCCGGGCAAATCAACAGCGATTCTTTGTTTACCTTGGGATTTGAGCAATTGGACTGTAGGTTCGGAAACTCCAAATAAATTTATTCTTCTCTCAATAATATCCCGCACTGAAGTCAGAGCTTCTTCCACATCTTCCTGTTTGAGATTTTTGGTATCCGTATCAAAAACCAAGTGACTTCCTCCCTTCAGATCCAGACCTAAATGCGTTCGGAATTCTTTTTTTATTCTTAAACCAAAAAGATTGGTATCGACGGATAAAGGGTTCAGTTTATAGTCGATTTTTTTATTACCCAGATTTAATTTAATTTGCAGGTTTTCAGGCAGATCGATCCATACAATAACACCAAAGATCAGAAATAGAAAAATAAATTTAAAAATTATCATTTCAGAAGATCGTCTTCATTTCCAACCAACATCACTTTGGGTTGTTTCAGAAATCTCCAGATAAAAGGGTCATTATTTTTTTTACGAAAGGCAAACTCTTCTTCCGTCATCACGGTATAATTAATTTCCCGTCCGAACTGTTTTTCGGCTTCCGATACGATACTTGCCGCCTCAGGTACCACCACGACTCCCACGATTAAAAGGTAAATCTCATCGTCTTTTATTGATACCTGTTTGACAAATTTAGTCGAAATTACAATAAATTTAATTTTTCCCAGCTTGGGAAGATTTTTAAAAATTGAGTTGGCTAAAAGAGTAGATTTGGCAAAAATTCTAAAAAAATCTTCATAGAGAAGATAGTTTTTATTTAATGAATAAAAAATCTTGTTCAGTCTTTTTTCTTTGAGCAGCAACTTCACTCCTGACAGGATATCCAATTCCCTCTTAACCGCATTCACTTCTTCATCAATCTCCCTGACAATTTTTCGCAAATAATAATTATCGACCGGATGATGAAAAAATAATTGAAGAATTTTACGTCTGGCCTTTGACGGTATAATCTGTTCAAGCATATTAATAATTCACCTTATTTCCAATCGGAAGAACTTCGACGAATATTTTACCGCGGACAAAAGAGATATCTTTACCAGTTTCATCAAAAAATTTCATTCTGGTTTCTTCGTTTTTCTTATTCCATGTTGCCTCAATAGCTTTACCGTCTTGAAATACCAACGCCCTGCCTGAACCGGTTAGCTTATACAAAAGATGTCCGCCCGGATATCCGTCGTTTGCGGCAGATTCTGCAGAAAACACAACCACTATATTTTTGGCTTCCAGTTGTTTATCCGTATTTTTATCAATGTGTGTGACACCGCCGTTATTTCTCTTAAATGAATTTTTAATCTTGTCATATTCCCACTCTACTGCATGAGCAGCAGAAAATTTATCCCAAAAACCAAAACCAACTTTTGTCAGACTGGTCTTGCTCCGGTCAACAGCTTCATCCCTAAATTTCCAACCGGCAAAGTTTGTGTCCCAAAATTTGCCTTTTTTATCGCTATTGGTTAAGTTTCTTTTGCTTTTGGCATATTCCCATAATTTTTCTGCATTGGTATAAACTGTATGTTCGGTAACACGGCCGGGAAGTCTCTCATAATCCCGCCAATAATAAGGGAAGGGTACTCCGAACTGATTCAAGTCATTATAGAGACCCCATCCTAGATCATCTATTTCACCCAGTGCGTCTGCCGGGCCGTCGGTATTGGCTCCTCCTACATGGGCATAGAGAGGATAATCACCGTACTCCTGCAGTAATTTGATAAAGTAAATCCTCGCTGATCTAACCGGACCCACATAGGAAGCGTCTTCGCAATAATATATGGCTAAAAACCGGGTGATACCGCCTTCCGCTACCGCCTCGTAGACTATATCCGCCGATGATAGGCCGGATTGCGGCCTGGCTTCAGTACTATTTTCAACCATTATACCCAATGGCCGCCTTTTATCCCATTTGGATTTACTGGATTTGCCGTATAGCTGGCCGTTTAGTGGACATTCTTCGGTCTTTGCCTCGTTTGCCTTCTGTTCCGGCCCGCTTTCTGAATCAGAAGTATCCGGCGGAGTATAATTGCTTTGGTTTAAGATATTGACACTGCCTTTTGCAGTTAATGTATAAGTAAAAAAACCTGACAACAAAAACGACAGAACAAATATAATTACGGCTTTTTTTTTATTTATCATAAGCTATACTTCAATTGATTGAGATTGCAATCAGTATATACCCCTCTAAGTTGATTTGATAAGATATTTTTAGTTGAAAATTTGCAAAATCAACTAAGACGGGTATAATTGAAAGTGTGCGTTTTGAGTCGGTCATCTCAAGCTTTTCTTGGATTTTACGCTTCGCAATTGAATTGCTAATAGTAACTACTCTTTTTAACCGATTCCGACTCTTCCTCCGTCAATTCGTACTTATCCCCTTTCCCGTGTTTTACCTGCTTAATATAGCTTCGCAGGCCTTCTTTAGTGTGAATAAAATTTATAATAATCCCGCTGTTGTGGTGATTCAGAAGCGCGATCACATAACTTTGCTCGCTGTTTCCCCGACCAAAAGGATTAAAGCGTACAACTCCAATCTTTTGGAGGGGAATTTTGGAAAACTTGATTACTTCGTTTACGTGCTTTATTAGATTATCGATTTCAGCAGAAAATTTCTTGTCATGCGCCAAAAGCTGCTCTAATATCTCATCCAGCGATTCCTTCTTGCTTCGGGATATTAGATTATAGTAATGTCTTCGGGTTTTGTAAAGTATCCAGGAATTAATTATCAACCAGATAAATAATACTGAAAAGGCTAAATAGATAATCATTGGTTTTCATTCTAACTTCTTTACAAATCAGAGTCAATAAGTTTATAATTATACCGCTACGCAATTGAATTGATGGGGATAGGCAATAATTCCCCGTCATCCCGAACTACCTGCCTGCCGGCAGACAGGGTTTGCGAAGTAACTTAATATGGCCAAAAAAAATAAACAACAAAAAATAATTTCCCGGTACAGAAAAAAAATTAAACTCCTCGAGCAGTTATCGATTACTCAAAACAAAAAAAGCTCAAGCCAAAAACTTCCAACCGCTGAATCCGATAAAAAGGAGCAACAAAAAAATCCTCCTTTAATTGAAAGTAAAGAGAAAGCTCAATCAGGTAAAATCTATTTTTTTAAAGACCTGAATAAAAGCGCATTCATTATCTTATTAATAATTACGCTTGAATTTATAATATATTTTGTTAGGATTAAAACTTATTGAAGGGCGGTGATAATTATGGCAACAATGTACTGTGTAAAATGTCGAGCAAAAAGAGAAGCCAGCGACCCGCAAAAAGTAACCATGAAAAATGGCAAACCCGCTATGAAAGGTAAATGTCCAGTCTGCGGAACAACTATGTTTAAGATTGGTGCGGCATAAGAAGCTTAAAGCTGACTATTTTTTTATAAACCGGTCTCTTTCCCTCAAGTATACTCTGAAAAAGATAAATTCTTGAGACGTTAAAGTCCAGATTGACATCCAATCTTTGTAGCTTTTTTTTAAGGTGTAGATATTGTTGTTTTGAGGGAATTTTTGTTCTTGCTATAGTTGAGTGGGAGGTAAATTTTTTTCCTTCGACTAAGTTAAGTCTGGATTTGATTCTGTCAACGATTAATTCCAGACGTTTTTCCCTTCTAAAATTTATATATAAAACTACTTTGTCATTTAAAAAAAGCCCCGCGTCTTGCGAATAAAGGTGGAAAGATTCAATGTCGTATACCGCCAATTCTACGGCTTTGATTATTTTATCCTTCTTTTCCTTTTCTACCTCTCCAAAAAATGTTAAAGTGATGTGATAATTTTCCTCTCTTACCCATTTGAAATCCGCATATTCTTTTTTCAAATCAAACAGCTTTTCTTCCAGAAGTTTTTTGCTTGCCTTGGGTAAATCAATCGCTAAAAATAATCTCATTTATATCTATTGAATAACTCACGCTCTATCCTAAAGCCTTAATAATCTTTTTAGTCGAAAATCCTTTGATCAAATTAGTAACAATTGCCAATCTCGCGCCAACCAACCCAGCTTGCCTATTTTTATTTTCAGTTTGCTTATCTCCTTGCGTAATGGCAATAACTGAGGGTTTTATCAGTCTGACTAATTGAAAATATTCTTCGTCTGATTTTAAAAATGGCAGTTTGACGACTAAATCTACAGTATTTATTGATGCAAGAATCTCGGCTCTTTGTTCCTGTGAATGAATGGGGTTCCTTTTCTTTCGCATTTTAATAAACTCGTCAGACTCCAGAGCAATAATCATAAAATTTCCCTCTCTTTTTGCGTTTTTTAATAAAGTCAGATGTCCGAAGTGCAGCAAATCAAAGCATCCCCCCAACAAAACTTTTTTTTTATTCCCGATTAATCCGGCTGTAGTCTTCAACTCTCTAAATGAAACAATTTTTTTCATCGCTAAATTATACAATATAGCTATGAATCAAATAACTGAGGTATTGCAAGAAAAACCGTCTGTTTTACTTGTAGCCAAGAAACACAATCATATACTAAATCTGCTTAAACGGCAGTTGAAAAAATACAATGCTGACGTTTTTCTCTCTCCGGAGTTGCCTGCAAAATTAGACCGTTTTCAATACTGTTTTATCTTCAACCCGGAACTACTGCCCAAAAAAAAACTCTTCACTCAAGATACAAAACTAATCTGTTTATTCATTAATAAACCCCGACTCGCCGATCAATTTGAGCAAAATTTGCAAAAACTGCCGCTAAAAGTTGTCAGCCTCACCGGCAATTCATTTAACGATACGCATATCGACAGATTGATTTGGTTTGCGCTATCCCGGTCCAATGAGATACATCTAAAGCTCAATACTTTTAAATCCGTGGTGCGTTTAAAAACACCTTGGTTTAAGATAAATCTCCGCATTCCAAAACGCAGACAAATTATCCTAGCGGGACTCTATACTTTTTTGCTTCTTCATCTGGCATTTGTCCCGCCGCTTTTAATTTCATCTTTTTTTACCTACCAATCTGCGCTGGCTTTAAAACAAGAACAAGATAAGACTGTATCCAAATATCTTAAAATAAGCCAGGTTTTTTTCGGGATTGCCAAAAAAATATATACCATACCCCGCTCCACTTTTTTGCTATTTTCTTTTACCTTTCCTGATTATTTCTTTGAATTTAATCAAAGAACATTAACTACAATTCAAACTGTACAAAAACTCCAAACCAACACCAAGGCCGTGCTTCAGCTTGTTTTAAAAAAAAATAAATCCCGCGAAGAAAGACAGTCTCTTATCCTGCGGCTTGACACAATCAAAGACGATATCGATTTAATTGAGGATAGCCTCAACTTTTTAATCCAACAAGCTCCAGCCTCAAGCAGACTCTTTTTTTTAACCTCATCGTCCACAAAGCTGCAAAACCTTAAAGACGAGCTGTATCTTTATCTCGATCTTTTAACCCGCTTTAAGAAAATCGTTCCCCGTCTTGACTCAATTCTAGCCAAAGATTCGGAAAAAACTTACCTGCTGCTTTTTGCTAATAATATGGAGCTTAGACCGGGTGGAGGGTTTATAGGATCTTTTGGCGTAGTTAAAGTTAAAGACTTGACGATAGACGAAATAAGAATATATGACGTCTATGATGCCGACGGACAGTTGATTGCCCATGTTGAGCCGCCTTCTCCTATCCGTGAATACCTAAGTCAGCCGAATTGGTTTTTACGCGACTCGGCCTTTAGCGCGGATTTTTTAGAAAACTATGCTCAAGCTAAATACTTCTTGGAAAAAGAAATGGGTTTTACCAATTTTTCCGGCAGTATTTTAATCACCACGACCGCTATCCAAAGTATTCTTGCCGCTTTCGGAGAGATCTATCTGCCGGATTTCCGGGAGAAAATCACGAAGCAAAACTTCTATCTTAAAACTCAGTATCAGGTTGAAAAAGACTTTTTCCCCGGCTCCATACAGAAAAAAAACTTCTTAAGCTCACTGACTTCTGCTCTGTTGCTTGAGCTGGAAAATGCTTCTGTCAAATTACTTTTTAAAGAGCTTAAAAAATCACTCGACAGCAAGCAGATTGCGATCTATATTGACGACTCTGAAATCCAACCTATTTTTGACAGATTTTATTGGTCGGGAAGGATTTTACAGTCCTCCTGCGTCACCGGGGTCGATTATTGTATCGACGACCATATATTTCCCCTTGATGCTAATTTAGGCCTGAATAAAGTTAATTTTTTTGTCTCTCGAACAGTAAGCTTAAAAATTAATATTGATGATCAAGGAAAATTCATTAATTCATTTCTGGTTAAGTTTAATAACGATTCTACTGACTCATTCCCCGGCGGAATCTACCGTAATTATTTTCAGCTGCTGCTTCCCCGCAGTTCGCTGGTAAAAAGCGTGAGTGTCAATAACCAGCCGCAAGAAAATTTTAGCCAAACCGTCGATCGCTTTAAAAAAATAGGCATACTTCTGGAAATTCAACCCAAATCCATCACCGAATTAAAAGTCGACTATGAACTTGCGCCTGTTTTAAAAAAGGGTAAGAATATCTATCAACTCATCACTCAAAAACAAATAGGCGCCTCCGATAGCGATTTGACTCTAGAATTATCTTTTCCTAAAAAAACTCACTTAGTCAATCAAAATTTTCCCGCTCTTGCTAAAAATAATCGTATACTTTATAATACTAGCTTGTCCGCAGACAAAATTTTTTTGCTTGAGTTAGTTAAAGAATAATTAATATTTTAGAATATTCGAATCATTCGCTTATTTTTTTTTCAGTATTCTTTACATAAAAATTGTCAATATGTCCAAAAATAAACAGGACTCACGATCCAAACTTACTCTTAAAGTGGAGACGCGCAAAATTTTTGGGAAAAAACTAAAAAAATCGCGCCGGGAAGGACATATACCTGCTAATATTTACGGCCATAATTTTAAATCTCAATCGGTTTCTGTCGAATTTAAGGAATTTGTTAAAGTTTATAAAATTGCCAAAGAAACTGGCGTCATATACCTCAAATTAGATAAAGATGAACTCCCTGTCCTGATTAAAAATGTACAAACACACCCCGTCAACGACCAGATCCTTCACATTGATTTTCGGAAGATAGACCTAAGCAAAAAAATACAAACCGCTGTCCCGGTTAAAGCAATTGGTGAATCGGAGGCTGTTGAGACGAAAGGCGGAGTGCTTCTTACTCAAGTCGAAACATTACAAATTGAAGCGCTTCCGGCCGATATCCCTTCCCGGATAGAAATCGATATTTCAATTATTAAGGAAGTAGGAGGAGAGATAAAAGTCGCGGACCTGCCTAAATCTGAAAAGTACACTTTATTAGACCTACCAGAAAAGATTATTGTTTCTGTCGTAGAGCATAAGGAGGAAGAGGCATTACCGCAAACCGCACCAGCTGAAGCTCCGGAGATCACTACTGCTAAACCCGAAGATGAAGAAGTAGTAGAAGCGAAAAAAACTCCCGAAGAAACTGAAAAAAAACCAGAGCAAGCTAAAAAATAACTTTACTTCTGCTTTGCAAATGAAGCTTCGTTTGTTAAAATAGGATATGACAATTGTAAAGTCAGAATTTGCTTTGGCATTGAACCAAGTTGCCACCGAACGAGGAATCTCTGTGGATGATGTTTTAGAGTCAATCGAAGCTGCAGTGCTTGCCGCTTTTAAAAAGGAATATCCTAACGAATATGAAGATACGCTTATTGCTAAAGTAAGCCATGAGACAGGTGAAACTAAAATTTTTAAACAGGATAAAAATATTACTCCTCCGGGTTTTGGTAGAATTGCTGCCCAAACTGCCAAACAGGTTATTATGCAAAAAATTCGCGAAGCGGAAAAAAAGCATGTAGTCTCCCACTATCGTACACAGATTGGCAATCTTATTAAAGGCCGTATTATACGCTATGACGGAAGAAACGCTTACCTTGATATTGGCAGAACTGAAGCAGTACTGACAAAAGAAGAACAAATCGGCAATGAGCGCTATCAAGTCAATGATTCCCATATTGTCCTCATCAAAGATATAGTCGAGGATAAGTTCGGCAACACCAGAATTGTCGTCTCCAGAAGCGATCCCAAATTAGTGGAAGTGTTATTCAAACGAGAAGTGCCGGAAATTCTCAATGGAACTGTCCAAATCAAAAAAGTTGTCAGAGAGCCGGGCGAGAGAGCAAAAGTTGCTGTTTTCAGCAATCAAAGCGGGGTCGATCCTGTTGGCGCTTGCGTAGGACAAAAGGGCATTAGAGTTCAAACCGTCACAGACGAGTTGGGAGGCCAAGAAAAGATCGACGTCATACAATGGAATGCAGATGAGAAATTATTCTTGATGGCTGCCTTATCTCCAGCCAAAATAACTGAAGTAAACATCGACCCTGACGAAAAAAGGGCTAAGGTTATTGTTGAGGAGGATCAAGCGCCTTTAGCCATAGGCTCACGAGGTATCAATGTAAATTTGGCCTCAAGGCTTGCTGGTTTTAACATCGATATCATTCAAACCAAAGCTTCCCCTGGAAAAACCCTGCAAGAAAAACCTGCCCAAGAAGTCAAAGCTGTAAAAAACGACGACATAAAATCTGAAAAAACAACGCAAGTTGACAAAGAAAAAAATAATCTGGCAGAAGAAGTAACTAAAATTGAAGCTGGTGGCGGAAAATAGAATATGGAAACTGTTGAAAAAATATCACAAACTCCTAATGTCTACTTTCTCGGCTAGCTTCTAATTTCCCTTTATTAATTTCTAAAAAAACATATGGCTAATCGACCACCCATAGTCACAATCCTGGGCCATGTCGATCACGGTAAAACGACGCTGTTGGATTTTATCCGCAAAACATCTCTCGTCGAAAAAGAACACGGAGGAATCACCCAAAAAATCGGCGCTTACGAAATATTCACCGACTTTAAAGGATATAATACCAACAGAATTACTTTTATCGACACCCCGGGTCACGAAGCTTTTTCCAAACTGCGATCCCGAGGAGCAAATGTTGCGGACATTGCTATCCTAGTCGTCGACGCCAAAGATTCACTTAAACCGCAAACGGTGGAATCTATCTCCCATATCAAATCGGCCAACATTCCTTTCATTGTCGCGGTAAATAAAATTGACCTGCCGGAGGCTAATCCGGAAAAAGTAAAAAACGATCTTTTGAAGCACTCAATCGTCGTCGAAGGCAAAGGCGGCGGAATTCCGCTGGTTCTTGTGTCTGCCAAAACCGGCAAAGGGATAGACGAATTGCTCGAGACAATCTTACTGCTTGGCAGCGACTTGAATTTAACATATGATCCGAACGCCTCACCCAAAGCGGTTGTCATCGAGACCAACAAGGACAGACGGGGCGCTGTTGTAAGCGCGGTTCTGAAAGAGGGAAGACTGAAAGTCGGCGATCAGATCCAGGCCGGAGACGAAGTTGGTAAAGTAAGAGCTTTGATTAATGACCGCGGCAGCTCACTTCAAGCGGCAGAACCTTCTACTCCTTTTGAGCTTATGGGATTTAGCCAACTGCCGGATATAGGATCCGTCATCACTCTAAGATCGGACTTTGCTAGAACTAAGTCTTCCCTAACGACTGAAAAACACCAAATGGCAACAAATCCTAAATCTATTGACCTTGATACCTTGCTTCATCCTAAACTTGCTGAAAAGAAACTGGCGCTCATCATTAAAGCCGATTCCCATGGCTCGCTTGAGGCAATCAATGAATCACTATCCCAAAATAAAAACGTCGAGCTTATTTTAAGTTCGATAGGCGATATCCACAAATCCGATATCTTCTTGGCCAAAAGCACTAAAGCTATATTGATTGGTTTTTCCGTGCCTGTTTCAGTTGAAGCCAGACTTTTGGCCAAACAAGAAAAAGTTATTATAAAGACCTATAATATTATTTACAACCTGCTGGATGAACTTACCGAAGTAGCCGACTTATTAAAAGAAAAACAACAGCAAGAAAAGAGTCTGAAAGGTTCTGCCAAAATCCTGGCCAATTTTATCATCAAAAGTGAAAAAGTTTTTGGCGTTAAAGTCACAAAAGGAAAAATTAATCTAGGTGACGGCCTCGAAGTATATAGGGGAGACAATATGTTTGGTAAAACTAAGCTCGTTTCTCTTAAGATAAGAGCAAAAATTGTCAGCGAAGTTAAAAAAGATCAGGAAGCCGGAATGGTCTTTAGCCCGCAACTTGACATTAATATAGGTGATGTGGTAAAATGTATCCTGTAGTATTATGAATAATAATGTTCAGGTTAGTCTTTCTCGCGTCATTGATGTAATACAAAAAGGGACAAGCGGCGTTATCACCTTACCTGCAAATCCGTCTATCGACGCGGTAGCTGCCGCTACAGCTTTGTATCTGGCTTTGCTTAAGCTGGGTAAAAGCGTAACTTTATCCTCTTCCACCAAACCAACCTATAATTTAACTGCGGTCGATAAAATCCGCTCTCAACTCTCAACCAATGGTGATAATCTGGTCATCTCTTTTCCTTATCAAGAAGGCGCTGTTGACAATGTCGATTACAAAATACAGGGTGCCAAATTTAATTTGATCATCACTCCCCGGCAAGGTTATCCCAAACTCAATCCCCAACAAGTTAATTATAGTTATACTGGAGGCAATTTCGATTTCATCATTGTAATTGATGCTCCTGCCTTAAATAGTCTTGGCAGCCTTTACAGCGAAAATGAAAAGCAATTCCAGGGTAAAGATATAGTCAATATTGACCGCCACCTGACCAATAGCAATTACGGTACGGTCAACTATGTCAATAAAACCAGCTCGTCAATCTCTGAGATGGTTCTCAAACTTGTTCAGATGCTTGGAGTCGAACTGGATCGAGACATCGCCACCAATCTCTATTCGGGTATCGCATCCTCTACTAACAATTTCAGTTCATATTCCGTCACAGCCGATACTTTTGAAAATGTCGCGCATCTGCTTCGCTTGGGTGCGGTTAAAAAAATGTTGCCAAAACAACCCCCTGCCAGGGGATTTCCACCTCAAACCCAGATGGGTGGCGGATTTGCTTCGCCGCAAACACAGTTTTCGCCACAGCCACAAGTAAATCCCATGAATCATGTGACTCCGATCGAACAGGTAGAACAAGAGCCAAAGGGACCACCACAAACTCCCCAGGACTGGCTCAAACCCAAGATCTTCAAAAGCGGCGGGGGATTGGTATAAAAACTTCCCGGTCATCCTGAAGGAGCGAAGCGACTGAAGATTCTAAACCAACGGAAGAAGGGGAAAAATGTTATAATCTGATATGCTTCAAACTCTTCTTATTGTTTTTATTGCAATAATATTTATACTTCTTATCATCCGTCTCTGGCTCAATAAACTCGAAGAAAAAACAAAAATCTCCGACGACCTGGTTGACTGGCTAAAATCCTCCACTTCTCAAATCGATAGCAAACTCACCGAAAATATGAAGATGTTTAACACCAGACTGGATAATGCCGCCCGCGTCATAGGCGATGTCCAGCGGACAATCGGGGAATTTTCCGAAATCGGCCGCTCCATGGCTGAACTGCAGGAATTTTTGACTTCACCAAAACTGCGTGGCAATATCGGAGAACAGGTGTTAAACGAACTTTTGTCGCAGAACTTCCCCAAAAATTCCTACAAACTCCAGTTCTCATTTAAAAATGGCGCTAAAGTTGACGCCGTCATTAAAACAACCCAGGGTTTAATCCCAATAGACTCCAAATTCCCGATGGAGAACTTCCGCCGGATGCATAAAGAACAAGCTAAATCCGAAAGGCAAAAATATAAAAAAGAGTTTATCGCCGACGTCAAAAAACATATCCAATCAATTGCCGGAAAATATATCGTCGTCTCGGAAGGAACAATGGATTATGCGCTGATGTACATCCCTTCCGAATCGGTTTATTACGAGATAATCAATAGTCCCGATCTTTTCGATTATTCCGGTAAATACAGAGTCTTGCCTATCTCGCCGATGAGTTTTTATGCTTATATGAAAGCCATCCTCATGTCTTTTGAGGGAGCGCGAATTCAGTCCAAAGCCAAGGAGATCTTGGAAATCCTCAACTCGATCAAAAAAGACTATGAGAAAACCGATGAATCATTGTCGGTGCTTACCAAACATTTCACCAACGCCTATAATCAGCTGTCACAAGTGTCAAAAACCTTCCTGTCACTGGGACAAAAATTAACCTCAACCAATCTCCTTTCCTCCTCCGAAACCCAGAAAAAATTGATAGAATAATTCACTGCTTGTCATCCTGAATTTATTTCAGGATCTGCTATATTAAAATCAGATGCTGAATCAAATTCAGCATGACACGTACCAAATAGATGAAGATAGTATATAAAGACGAAGTCAAACCGAACGAAAAACTTACCCCTGACAAGTTGATTGAAATTATCTTAAAAAATCGTCAAATCAAAGAAAAAGAAAAATTTCTCAATCCTCCCCATCCTGAAAAAATCAATCTAACAGATTTCGGATTTAAAAGAGAACTCAAAAAAACCTTGAATCTATTGGAAAAAATTAGGGCCGAAGGTAAAATGATCGTCGTCTATACCGATTACGACGCAGACGGCATCACCGGCGGCGCCATACTTTGGGAAACTCTTCACCTTCTGGGTTTTAAAGCCATGCCCTACGTCCCTCACCGCAAGCGCGAAGGTTATGGATTTTCACTCAAAGGAATTGATGCGGTTAAAAAACTCTATCATCCCGCGCTCATCATCAGCGTAGACCACGGAATCACGGCCAAAGACAAAATTACTTATGCCAAAAAGCTGGGAATACCGGTCGTTGTCACCGACCATCACCTCAAACCAGAAAAATTGCCAACAGATGCAGTAGCCGTCTTTCACATTCCGGGGCTTTCCGGCTCAGGTATTGCCTACATTTTCGCCAAAGCTATAATGGAGAATTTTTCTATTGGGATAGAGACGCATAGCCATGCGTCTCTACAAAATAATTTTGTTTCAGATTATCTGTCGCTCGCCTCAATCGGCTCCATCGCCGACCTCGTACCTCTGCTTGGTCCGACCCGAAGCATAGTCAAATACGGCCTTGCGGCTTTTCCGAAAGTAAATAGGATTGGTATAAAACATATCTTACAACAGGCCGGAATAGAAAGACGGAAAATTACGCCCTATGAAGTCGGCTTTATTATTGCCCCCAGAATAAACGCTGTAGGACGATTACAACACGCCATTGATGCTTTAAGACTTCTTTGCACCACTAAAGATGATAAAGCCTTTCATCTGGCTGCCAAAGTCGGGGATCAAAATAAAATCAGGCAGGATATGGTCATAAAGGCGGTCGGGGAAGCAAAACAGATGATCAATGTAGAGACGCATCGCCATGAGTCTCTGCCTAAAATTATAATTCTCAAAAATAAATCCTGGCATGAGGGAATCATCGGCCTCATCGCCTCCAAAATCTCTGAAGAACTTTTTCGTCCAACCATTATACTTACCGAAAGCGACGGATTTCTTAAAGGCTCTGCCAGATCAATACCCGCCTTACATATTACCGACTTCTTGCGCAGCCTGAAAAAATATCTAATTGACGTCGGCGGCCACAAAGCCGCCGCCGGATTCACCATGGAGAAAAAAAACTATTCTAATTTTACTGCGGAAGCAGCCAAGACGGCAGACAAACTATTGAAAGATAAGGAATTGGAGAAAGTGATTGAAGCTGATCTTAAGTTACCGATATCAACGCTGAATATCGATTTAGTCAAAGATCTGGAAAAACTCGAGCCGTTCGGCATCGGCAATCCCCGACCTGCTTTTTACAGCGAGGTTGAGATTTTGGACGTCAAAACTTTCGGTAAGGAAAAAAATCACCTGAAGTTACTGGTTAGAGATATTTCAACCAATAAACTGACATCTGGCCACCGGCCTCTGACCAATGGCTACCGACTACCGATTGAAATGATTTCATTCGGTACCGCTGCCGCCTATTCTTCATTGACTCGCGGCCAAAAAATCAGCATCGTCTATGCCCCCGAAATCAACCGCTGGAACGGGTATGAAAATTTGAGAGGGAAAATAATAATTATCAGTAATTTAATTGAAAATATTTAAATTTGAATCAGTTACCTTTTTTATTTTTTTCTTGAATGGTAATTATAAACTGAATTAAGTACGTCAAACATTCTATGATGAGGTTTTGGCTTATTTAGTTTAACACTTTTGTTTATCATATCTGCTACTTCTCGCGCTGCACTATCTGGTATATACTCAAGAAATATTTCAACTTCATTCCTTTCATTACTTCTATAAACTAGTTGTTCGAATGTATTTCTATTTGGACCTTTTAGATATTTTAAAATGTCAGCTGCATTACAAAATAAAGACATTCCATATCCCAATGCCGCTAAACCAGCTAAACATCTCCAATTTGTATTTTTCTCAATAGTGGGTTTTAAGTAATCGGACATTATTTATACCTCCTTTTATCCATCAAAAAACCCGCCGGTTTTGGCGGGGTGATGTTGAAAATTTTAATTTAATCTTGGCTTATATCAACCTCCCCCCCCACCTTCAAATCCGCCTGATGTAGGCGAACTTGAGGTGAAGGACGATATTTTGTTGACAAAGCTTTTGACTCATATCTTTAAAAGATACTATATCAGAGTAAATTTCTCTTGTCAACAGGTTTCTAAAAAGCTATAATTCTTCCTGTTGTTTGTCATTCCGAATTTATTACGGAATCTGCTATTAAAATCAGATGCTGAAACAAGTTCAGCATGACATTGATAATTTTGAAAACGCTTTTTATTGAACAATCTTTAAACAAAATCGGTCAGGAGGTGGAACTTTTCGGCTGGGTCGACTCCGTCAGGGATCATAAAAGTATTGTCTTCGTCGACCTGCGCGACCGCAGCGGTACGATACAGGTAGTCGGTGACGAAAAATTCAAAAAACTAAACTGCGAGGATGTAGTTTATATCAAAGGAGTGGTTAAAAAACGCCCCGAAAAACTAACCAATCCCAAACTTATAACCGGCAGCATCGAACTTGAGGCAAAAAAATTCACCGTCATCAGCTCTGCCGGACCTATTCCTATACCTGTCAATTCGGAAGGATACGAAATTGACGAAGAAGTAAGACTCAAATATAGATATCTTGATCTTCGGCGTCCGAGGATGTATAGGAATCTGCTCTTGAAATCAAAATTAACTTTTTTTATTCGCGATTATCTCACCAAGCATGGTTTTCTGGAAATAGAGACTCCCATCCTGACTAAAACTACTCCGGAAGGCGCTCGAGACTTTTTGGTTCCCTCCAGACTGCAAAAAGGTAATTTTTATGCCCTGCCCCAGTCTCCCCAGCAGTATAAGCAGCTTTTGATGGTCGCCGGTATCGAGAGATATTTCCAGATCGCCCGCTGCTTCCGCGACGAAGACCCCCGCCGCGACCGGGCTTATGGTGAATTCACCCAGCTTGATCTTGAGATGTCCTTTGTCAGCCAAAATGATATTTTGCAATTAATCGAGGATCTGTTTAATAAATTAGTGCAGGCAGTATTCTCTGGAAAAAAAATCCAGAAAATCCCCTGGCCTCGATTAAGCCACGCTGAAGCTGTAAAAAACTATGGGACAAATAAACCCGATCTTCGCAAAAATAAAAAGGACAAAGACGAACTGGCTTTTGCCTGGGTTATCGACTTTCCTTTGTTTACCGAACAGTCGGAAGACGATTATTATTACGGTTCGGGTCAAGCTAAGTTTGCTCCTTCCCACCATATGTTCACTTCTCCCCATCCTGACGATATTCCCCTGCTTGATCAAAATCCGCTCAAGGCTCGCGGGCTCCAGCACGATCTGGTTTTAAACGGCTATGAGGTCGGAGGCGGCAGCATCAGGATCCATGATCCCGTAATTCAGCAAAAAATCTTCGATCTAATCGGATTCTCTGATGATCAAAAAAAGCAGTTTTCCCACATGCTTGAAGCTTTCTCGTACGGCGTTCCTCCACACGGCGGAATTGCCCCGGGTATTGACAGATTGCTCATGGCAATCATGGGAGAGCCTTCGGTTCGGGAGGTCATTGCTTTTCCCGCCTCTTCCGGAGGAAAAATCGCGGTCATGGACGCCCCCTCCCTCGCCACAGATGAACAATTAAGGGAATTAGGAATTTCTGTCGCTTCTCATCATTCTAGTAAAGAGTGAGGCGGCAACTCCAGAGTTGCTGTTAACTATATCTGTCATTCTGGGGAGGACTCAGAGCGAAGCGAGGAGGACGACTCCAGAATCGTTGTTTATGAAAAATGGTTTTGTTTACATTATGGCTAATTCAAGACCAACCTTATATACTGGAGTGACTAATAATTTGAAATTAAGAACTTGGCAACATCAGCAAGGTACTTTTGACTCATTTACTACCAATTACAAACTTAATAAATTTGTATATTACGAAGCTCTACTAACTATCGAAGCTGCAATCATTAGAGAAAAGCAGATAAAAGATATGAATAGAAAAGAAAAATTGGAAATGATAAAGAAGTTTAATCCTAAATTTGAAGATTTATACCCAAAAATTATTAGATAGATTCTGGACGCATGCACTTCGTGCATTTGCCAGAATGACATTTCGGCTTGTCATTCTGGGGAGCGGAGCGACTCCAGAATCGAAACATTGATTCTGGATGCGCTCGTTCTTCCACGTCAGACGCGGATCCACTCGCTTACCAGAATGACTCTAAAACCTTATGAAATATAGATTTTATTTATTTTTTATTTTTTATTCACTACTATTTCTCTTCTACCCCGGTGAATCGGAATACTTTAAAATCTTCGCCTACAATCGGGAGCTTTTTGAGCAAAATCAACCGGGAATTCAATTAATGTCAAATCCTGTTCCTTATGTCAAATTTCCCTATTATCCTTCGATCTCCGCAGAAGGAGTCTACGTAGTCGACCTTCCTTCCTTTACCCCGGTTCTGGAAAGAAATCATAGACAACGATTTATTCCCGCCTCCACTGCCAAAATTCTTACTGCTTTAGTGGCGTCAGATATATATCAGCCGGATCAAATTCTGACTGTCAAAAGAATGATAACTGAAGGCCAATTGATGGAATTGGTTTTTGACGAAAAAATTACGGCGGAAAACTTACTCTACGGAATTCTCGTTCATTCTGGAAATGACGCAGCCTATGCTCTGGCCGACAATTACGGTTTTGAAAAATTTTTGCAATTGATTAATCAGAAAGTGAGCGATTTATCTATGAGTGGTTCCCACTTTGTCGATCCTGCGGGGCTTGAGGAATATAACCAGTATACAACTCCCTTTGATTTGGCCCTTGCCGCAAGAGCGCTTTTGCAAAATAATCAACTCAAAAAAATGGTCGCTACCAAAGAAATCACCATATCGGACGTCGACTTCAAATATTTTCACCGGCTCGCTAATGTCAATAAATTGCTTGGCGAAGTCCAAGGAATCGGCGGACTTAAAACCGGATTCACCGAAAATGCCAAAGAAAATCTGGTCAGTTTTTATCAGAAAAACGGCCATCAATTTATTATTGTCATTCTCAAAAGCGAAGACCGCTTTGAAGACACCAAACAGATTGTCAACTGGATAGATGCAAATGTAGATTATATAGAGTTAAATTAAGCGAAAAACACGATATCAAGCTGTCTTAAATCTTCAATTACTCTGAAAAGTATTCTTCCGTTACCGCCGGCACATAAGCGACAAAATTATTATCTCCCAAAAAAACATATACCGGCTGTAAATACTCCTGGTAAATATCAGGGTCAAGATAACCCATAAAAATCTTCTTTATAACCACATCTTGACCTTCGCCTTCATTGCGTATCACCAGCCCACTACCGGCCGTTAAGGATTCCCAGGCTGCATCTCCGGTTTTGACGGGATAGATACCCAGCTGACTGTCAGACTTCTCATAATATTTGACTTGCGCTTTAACCACCTTATAATCGTTATTGTAGAAGACCAACATGACATAATTTTGGCTGTTGAAGTAAGTTGTCGATACAATCGGATATTGCTCAAGGTCCGGCCGGTAATAATCCACCTCAACCAGATTTGCGTCTTGATTTGATTCTAGAATTTTCATCTGTTTCTCTTCCGGTCTATACTGGATGAAGATGGAATTAGTTCTGCCTTGAGCCAGCTCTTCAGGATATTGATCAATTTCTTTTAAGAAATCGGTTGCCGCTTCAGCGCTTTCTTTAGTCTGCGGCCAGATTGTGTCCTGGAAAATCGCCGGGTCTTCTTCAAAATTATATTCATAGGTAAAATTAAAATTAGTGATATCGACCTGCAGGCTTTGTTTCGCATCCCTAAACTCAGCTTGCTTTCCTTCCAGAGTATGGCTTACCACTTCGGTGTCAAAACCCAGTGAGTTGGCAATCAGATAAATTTTTTCACGATACCCGAATCTGGTAGCCGCTGCAGGCAAAAAATAAACTTTGGCAGATTGGGTAGCTGTTATTGGTTTTCCTTCAATGGTGTCGATCGTGAAATTCAGATTAGAACTGTCAGAAACATCATTGATTATTGGACGGTTTATTTTGTTGAAAATCGGGTCCAAATAAATAGATTGTTGTTTTGAAGGTGATAAAGTTATAAATACAATCTTTATAAGATAATAGAAGATTAGAAAAAGCAAAAAAAATAACAAAGCAAAAGGGGCAAATCTTCGGCTGTAATATGAAACTTCAGTCAAAGTCATATTAAAATCATAGCAAATATTATTTCATTGTTTCACTGTTAAATTGCTGATAAAATAAAGATATGGCGAACAAACTAAGGGTTGGCTGGTTTAGTTTCACCTGCTGTGAAGACTCTACTATTATTTTTACCGAACTTCTTAATACCTATTGGAAAGACTGGAAAGACCGAATTGAGTTCGTCCACGCCAAAGTCCTAAAAAAAAGCCCCGACATCATACCCGAAATGGATCTGGCCTTTGTCGAGGGAGCGATTACCGGAGATAAACAGGAAGAAAAACTCAAAGATATCAGGCAAAAAGCGAAAAAAGTTATCGCTATAGGCGCTTGTGCTGTAATCGGCAGCCCCTCAAATCAGCGCAACTTCTTCAACCGCAATCAGGCTGATGAAATTAAGCATATTTTAGAAAAATTTAAGTATAAAGACAAAGTTCTTAAACTAAATGACGTCGTCACGGTTGATGAAGTAGTCCCCGGCTGCCCGATGAACGAACGGGTTTTTCTAGAAATAGTCAATAAGTATCTGAATTCCTAAGCCATTTTTAATTTTGTGTTGTAGTTTTGACTTTTGATTTTTGAGTTTTGATTTTATTATCATGCATGATCCTAACTTTGATTTTGACATCAATCTCTCCGAAATTTCCAAAGTCGAAGGAGCGGCTTCTTTGGACATTAAGGTAAGAAACAGGAAAATCGAGGACCTCAAATTCTATATTTCCGAGTGGAAAAGGTTTTACACCCAAGCCATTCAAGGCAAACCTGCAGTCGCAGTGCCTCAGCTTGTGGCCCGCATCTGCGGCACCTGCTCCAACGCTCATCTTCTTTGTTCCATCAAAGCAGTCGAAAAAGCTTACGGAATTTCTCCCTCGGCTCAAACTATCCTTCTGCGCAAATTACTCTACTTCGGTTTAATTATCCGCGACCATGCGCTTCACCTTTATGTCTTCACCCTGCCTGATATTTTCGGCAAAAATTCCATCTTAGACTTTGATGAAGCCGATCCCGTTCAACACAGTCTGCTTGAAGATACCTTCGCGGTCAAACAAGTTGGCAATGAACTTTCCATCATAGTAGGCGGCAGATCGGTACACGCTCCGGGCCCTACCATCGGCGGATTCTACAAGCTGCCTGCGCTTGAAGACTTAAAAAATCTAGTCCCCAAATTACAAGCGCTCAGGCCAAAAATTCTCAAATTGATCCATATCTATTCCCAAGTTTCCGATGAACTAAAAGTTAAAAAAGCTCCTCTATACAGTGGCCTCGCGTCAGATGATTTTTCTTTCCTAACGGGCAGACTTATAAACAAAAAGGGCGAAAGTGGATCGGTTGACGAGCTTGGTAAATATCTTGAGGCGGTAATAATTCCCTATTCGCATGCGCGGGGGTTTAAGTTAAAAGAAAACTTGATGATGGTTGGCGCTCTGGCGAGGGTGAATTTCGGCAAGCAACATCTTCATTCCCGGACCAAAATAGACGCAGCTAAATATCTTAACATTTTTCCGTCGGATAATATTTTTCATAATAATTTGGCTCAAGCCATTGAAATTCTTCATGCCATCGATTATTCTCTGGATTTGATCAACGACTTAAATTCCCTCGCACCGGAAAAACCTCCTGCTATTTCACCCAAAGCCGGAGCGGGAATCGGTACCATCGAAGCGCCCAGGGGTACTCTTTACCATCAATACGAAATTAATGAAAAGGGTCTGGTTGTGAAAGCCGAGATCATTGTTCCTACAGGACAAAATCAAATCCTGATGGAAAGAGGAATCTTTGAACAGACTGAAAAGCTCTTACAAGAAAATGCCGATAAAGAAAAAATAACTTATGAAGCCGAGAAATTAATTCGCGCTTTTGACCCTTGCATGTCCTGCGCCTCGCATTTCCTAAGAGTAAAATGGAAATGAATCTCATTGTCATCCCGGTCTCCCAATCAAGTCAGGAATGACTTTTATCAACCAATTAATAAATAATTTTCGATCTATCCCAGAGGGAGCTCCGATAATATTGACCGTATCGATTTTTTTTAACTTCTTAAGTAAAAGCAAGTGCATCCCAAGATCATAATCGTGAGGAGAATTGGGGGTTTTTTGAAATTCCCGTAAATCGGCCAAAGTAAATAATTTTGGTTTTTTTAATCCTTCTACCGTATCAATAACGGTTAAATTTTTTTCATTTTCGGGTGGAAAATTTTCATTAGGATCGACAATTTCAAATGAAATCTCGGGATAAAATTTTTTTAGTTCGGGAATTATTTTTATCCCGAGATTATCCTCTTTAACCATAGAATTACCAAAAACATATATTTTCATAAATTTGCTACAGTGCTATGTAGCACTAAAGCATCTCAACCTATACCCGTCTTACTCCGATTTGCAGCTCGTCGGAGCGAAAATGCGGATTAGACGGGTATACCCATCTCAGTTGATTTTGCAAATTTTCAACTAAAAATATCTTATCAAATCAACTTAGAGGGGTATATACTGATTGCAATCTCAATCAATAGAAGTATATATACTGAGTAACTCGGGTGCAAACCTTAAGTTATCGAAGTATACGTTATAAATTATAAAAATTTATAGCTTTTTGCGTATAAAATTCCAAGTTAGTAGCCTGATTTTCAGTTAAAACATCACAGACAAAACCCCAGTGATAACTTACCCTAGCCCCGATTTTTAAATTCTTGATAAATGATTTACCCTTATAATCAATTTTTAATTGTTGAAATTCAGGCTTAGTAATTGTCAACCGCTGATTAATTATTGCTAATTTTTTTGCTTTTACAAGAATACTTTTAATTTTTGCTTGCCCCTCAAAGCTCGAAGAGCGTAGTGGGGATCTTTGTTTTTCTCCAAGACTAATTACTTGACCATAACCCACTCGACAACTGTCCATAGTTTCGATTGTCTGGTTAGAAAAAACATTCCCGGTTCTTTTAAAAATATTAAACACATGAAAGGAATGATGCGGCAGGGTTTGATTGGCAAGAAATTTAAATTTCAATCTTTCAAACATATCTCTACCGATATAATCCTCCAACTCAAACTTTTCTCTTAAAAGAGAAACATATTTTCCGTTTTTTATGTTATTCAATAATTTATTCCCGATCCAGTATGCTTCGACTACCTTTTTGTCAAAAGGGTCTTCGATTTTATTTTCAAATGCGATAAGCTTCAGGTTTAAATACAAGGTATCAAATTGTGATAGAATATTTTCTACCTCATCGTCTCCAATCTCCTCACGCAGGTGATCTATCAAAGTCGAGTTTTTAGGCGGTCCGCAGTAACCGAAAAAATTGGGAGCAGAAGAATAACGAGCGCATAACAGTAGTCCGCTTGTATCCATTTTTATTTACACTGTCATAGCCATCCGATTTCCAACCGCAGCGGTTGGAATTTGGATTGGCATATTGAAACTCCCTGATCTTACGATCGGGGAATCTTTGACCACGCTTCGCCGGGAGTTGAAATCCGCCGAAGCGAAAAACTTCTTCGCTTTGATCCCTTATCTAACGATAAGGGTATTTCGCGAAGGTGGAATAATCTATTTCAGGTACAGATGCCGGAATTTTTTAATAAAAATAGGAGTCAGTAAAATTAATAGGGCTATGCCGAGTAATATCGAAGTGTTCAGATCTCTTGGCAAAACTTTAACTCCGGCAAATGATCCGTTGAGCAGGCTGCCGACCACAACCGAAAAAGAAAGTATAAGCGTGACTAAGCTTGCCGGCGCATATTTAAGTGCCTTGTACCAAGTAAAAACGTAGAAAAATAGGATTGTTCCACCGATAAGAATAACGGTTAATTGCCTTCCCGCCGTAGCTTCGGCGGAGGAGGATAGATTGAAAATATTCACTAATAATTGACCTTTTCCGGTTAAGATAGTCGTAATCAGTAACAAACTTCCCCCGATTCCCATTCTAAATAACCCTACCAGTTCAGAGGAAACGTTTTTCAAAACTTTTTTGACCAGAATATTCTCTATACTCCAAAGCATGGTCGCTGCCAGTATCATCAGCTCTCCCGCGGAAAAAGTAAACTTCAAATTGGCAAAAGAAAAATTGGCTAAGAAAACTAACGTAAAACTGACTAGATAAAAAAAGTTCAACTTTTCTTTTAAGAAAAAAACAGCCAGAATTGTCACCCAAATAAATAAACTCTTGTGGATTGCATTTGCAGTAATCGCCTGGGTATACGCCAGTCCGGTAAAAAAAAGGTAAAAAGGAAGTCCTCCGCCAATCAAGCCGGCTAAAATTAATTTTACAATCTGATTTTTTTTCAGATTTTTAAACTCCTTCCATTTATTTTTTGTCAAAAATAAAATCATAAATAAAAATCCCGCGTATAAATTTCTGGAGGTAGTGAGCACTAACGGGTCCAGTTTAGCCACCGATATTTTAGAGTAAAATATTGCTATTCCCGAAATTATTGAGGCTGCAAAAGCCAGTATTATTCCTTTTTTCATGTTAATCATAATTAATCTCCTTCTGCCCGACTTTTTGTAAAATTAAATTTCCGTATACTGCTACCAGGTCATTTTTCTTAATCTTGCCTACCTTTTTATCATAAAATGCCTCGATGCCGTTGGCAAGAATCGCTTTCTTACCGTCTATTTTTATTACCCTGAGTGGTCTGATAAAACACATTTCTATAAAACATTATTATAATAAAAATCCAAAACAAAAATCCAATTCTATTTATTACCGAATTCCAAAAAGTCATCATCTCTTTGACATACCGATAGGCATCCCAAGCGAATCCCGAAGCCAGATAGACGCTGACCATAACCAAAAATATTTTCCATAATTTAGGCCTTACAATAATTACCAGAGGCACAATCCAGCTAAACCACTGCATGCCAAAAGTGGGAGAAAAAACAAACAAAAACAGCATGCTCAATACTATCGTAACAATCACCTTCTTATCGCTTCTTAAATAGGAAAAAACTATAAAACCGATAAGGAAAACCCTTCTCAATAACTGTTCGATGGCGGGACTCAAATTGTAATCGGTAAGATAAAGTGCGATTTTGCTGATTCCCCACGCCCCGAAAACTCCTCTATAACCTTTTATCATATTCAGCATCTCTTTTATCTCTACCCGGTAAAAAATACTGTAAATTACTGTAAAAGCTAAAGGAAAAAGCGGAAGAAAAATAAAAAGCAATTTATTTTTGGCCCGTTTGAATAAGGGTAGTATGAACAAAATCGGCCAGGGTTTAGTAAAAATTGCCAGAGATAAGGTCAAAATTGAGGCTGATAATTTATTTTTGACAAAAAAGGCTAGAGCTAGCAAAAAGAAAAACAAGGGAATTGAATCCATCTGCCCGTGAATAACCGTGACTATAACCGAGGCGGGATTAAGGGCATAGATTAAAGCCGAAGTCTTATTTTTTCCGCTTAATAGGTAGATTGGGTAGGTAACTAATGAGTCGAAAAAAATAAAAATCAACTTCAAGCTAAAAATCGGATGGATATAATTTTTTAATTTCAATACCAATGCGCTTAAATAACTTATAAATGGAAAATAAAACGACCCGTACTCGGCTTCCTTATCCAAAACCATCTGTCCGACTTGAATAAAAGAGTTGATATCCTCGCTCCTGCTGGTTAGGAAAACCAATAAAACTATAGTTCTCAGCGCTAGAGCCAAAGTGAAAATTGCAGCAAAAGAAAATTCAACTTTGCTTCTTGTAACAAGCAAAATCAAAACGAGAGAAAGACAGACATAAAAGAATAAAAACATGTTGCAATTATATCAACAAAGTACTATGTTTAAATTAAGCAGACCAAACTCTGCTTTTATTGGTATGGACATCATCGATGAAATAAAATTCAAACTTAAAAAATTAATCTCTCCCAAAATCGATCGTTCTTCTGCCGTTCCGCTTAGAATATTTGAGGAAAAAGGCAAATTCATACTTATTTTGAAAAACCTAAAACCACCTCCTTATCTTCTTTCGGCAAGAAGTTTGGAAGGTTTCGATTTCGATCAGGAGGAACATCAAGCGGTCTACGAAAACTATCAGCCAAACTTTCCTTTTGCGTCGGTTGTACCTAATTATTCCCTGAAGCACCACCGTCTGATGTATTATGGAGACAAAAATATCTTCCTGGCAAAATCCGATGTCAACCAAAACTGGATCGCAACTAACAAAATTCTAATTCACTCACCTTATTCCAATCAGGTAGGTGGAGCTTTTCTCTACAAGCAAGGAATTATTTTACTTTACCTTGATAAATTTATAGAAAAAGGTCTGACCTTTTACAGAGCTCGTCTGGCCGGATTTGATAAAAACAAGCCCGACAGATTGCTCTGGAAAACTGAAGACCCCGTCTGGAGCAGCCAAGATCACTGGCAAAACAAAAAAATAAAACCGCTTGGGTCCATTCTGCTGAAAAATCAAATAGTCATGTATTGGTATGTAGATGAAAAAATAATTTACGGAATTCACCTAAGCGGTTTTCTCTTTAATCCCAAAAAAATCAAATCCCCTGTCAAACTCAAAAAACATACTAAAAATCCCATCATTCATCCTCGAAAAGAAAACGACTGGGAAGCATTTAATACGCTTAATCCTGCTGCCGTCTATATTGATAATAAGGTACATATTCTATATCGCGCACAGGGTTACGACTATATCTCGTCATTCGGATATGCCGTCAGCAGCGATGGCGTAAACATTGAAAATCGTCTTGACTATCCTGTTTACGGTCCTAAATTTCGCTTTGAAACTAACAACACCGGAAAAGTAAATCCCGATTTAATGTCGGCTGGAGGATTTGGCGGTTGTGAAGATCCCAGAATGACTCTGATCGGCGATCGTGTCTATCTGGTCTATGTGGCTTTTGACGGTTGGACAAACCTTCGCCTGGCTCTGACTTCAATTGACGTCTTTGACTTCTTAAACCATCGCTGGAACTGGGAAAAACCGGTACTAATTTCGCCTCCTCATGTCATAGATAAAAGCGGCTGTTTATTGCCAGAAAAAATCAACGGTAAATATGTCTTTTTCCATCGAGTATTTCCGAATATTTTGATTGACTATGTCGACGACCTGAATTTTAGAGGAAAACAAAGATGGCTCACCGGCAAACATAAAATAAAAGTTAGACCTCAGATGTGGGATAGCCGCAAGATAGGCGCAGGCGCTCCTCCTCTAAAAACCAAAGACGGGTGGCTGCTAATCTATTATGGAGTCGGCGATCGTGATGCCAGCAAATATCATATAGGGGCAATGCTGCTCGATCATACTGATCCGACTCGGGTCTTAAATCGCTCGGATAAACCTATCTTGAGTCCCAATCAAGAATACGAAAATAACGGTTTCAAACCCGGTATTGCCTATCCCTGTGGCGCTGTGATAATTAAGGATAACCTGTTTGTTTATTACGGAGCTGCAGATTCTACAGTTTGCGTCGCCAGTGCCAACGTCAATACTTTTTTAAACGATTTAAAATCCGGCCATCCGCCTCACCTGACACCTATAAAAATTAAGGAAGTCAACTTTTGATGAATCTGCAGAGATATCCCAATAATCCTATACTTTCTCCCGATCCCAAGAATAACTTCGAAAATTATGCTGCTTTTAACGGCTGCGCGGTCAAAAACGATAATGACTACTTAATCCTCTACCGCGCCATGGGGAATGAGATAGAAATCGATAAAAAAAAATTGCGTTTGTCGGTCATAGGCATCGGAGAAAGCCAGGATGGAATCACTTTCAATCAAAGGAGAAAATTCATCTATCCGACTCACGAATGGGAAAAATACGGCTGTGAGGATCCAAGAGTTACAAAAATCGATGATAAATATTTTATTTTTTATACCGCTCTCGGCAATTACCCTCCGGACTCAAATGGAATAAGAGTTGCGGTCGCTGTATCTCCCGATCTTAAATCAGTTGAACAAAAGTATCTGGTCACCCCATTTAACGCCAAAGCCATGACGCTCTTCCCGGAAAAGATCAATAATTATTACACTGTAGTTTTCACCGTCAATACCGATAATCCACCGTCATACGTAGCAGTCGCTCAGTTTCCTAAACTGGAGATGCTCTGGGACCTGAATTTTTGGCAGGAATGGTATAAAGAGTTGGATAAATACATAATTCCATTACGAAGGGTCAACAGCGACGGTGTCGAAATCGGAGCTCCGCCGATCAAAACAACTCACGGTTGGCTTCTTGTCTATTCTTATATCAAACACTACTTCAGCAGCCACCTTAAACGGGAATTTCGTATCGAAGCCGTACTTCTTGATCAATATGAACCGCAAAAAATTGTCGGTAGGATTCATGGTCCGCTATTAACCCCGCAGGAGGTATACGAAAGGGACGGCGTGATCCCGGATGTTGTTTTTCCAACAGGTGCAATAATTACTGAAAATAAAATTAGGGTTTATTACGGTGCGGCTGATACTTCGACCGCTATAGCTGATGCGAACCTTGCTGAATTTATGCGAACTTTTGAAACAAATTCTCCAGGTACACTAAAATGCCGTAAATTTCCTGATAATCCGATTCTCTCGCCGAAACCGGAACATGATTGGGAAACAAAATCCGTCTTCAATCCTGCAGCTATAGAAATCGGGAAAAAAATATATCTTATTTATCGAGCAGTATCCAAAGACAATATTTCCTACCTTGGTCTGGCAGAAAGCAATAACGGCATCATTATCGATAAAAGGCTGGATAAACCTATTTATCCGCTCAGGTCAGAGTATGAAAAACCTGAAAGCCCGGGAAAACCTGCTGGAAGTGAAGACCCAAGAATCACAAGAATCGATAACACTTTGTATATGCTTTATACAGCCTATGACGGTAAAACTCCCCGATTGGCCCTAACTTCAATATCTGTTGACGATTTTCTTGCGCAAAAATGGGATAGTTGGCAAATGCCTAAAATTATTTCTCCACCAAACATGGCCGACAAAGACGGCATGCTTTTTCCAAAAAAAATTAACAATAAATATGTCATCTTTCATCGTATCGAGCCAAATATCTGTATTGATTATGTTGACAATCTGGATTTCCCTGATTCTACTTATCTAAAAATCACCAGTATTATCACCCCCCACAACAGAACCTGGGATGAAGGCAAAATCGGAATCAACACGCCTCCCCTGGAGACCAAAGAAGGCTGGATTATCTTTTATCATGGCATTAGCAGGATCGACGACCATTATCGGGTCGGGGTGTTGTTATTGGATCTATACGATGTAACCAAAGTCATCGGTTGGACTCCCTATCCGATACTTGAACCGGAGGCAAGTTTTGAAAAAAGAGGTGTCGTATACGATGTGGTCTTTCCCTGCGGCTATGTTTTAAGAAATGACACCGTTTATCTTTATT